>OJAW01000293.1_pt1 | contig 37909 bp, 58 predicted proteins | sample 1589151 | NCBI WGS metagenome assembly OJAW01 (sample SAMN03283290) | human gut metagenome | biome: human-associated habitat; material: feces | host: Homo sapiens | place: Peru | collected 2012
CGGTGTGCATGGTAGCAACGGCGTGAGTTACAGCAACGGCGTGAATTGCAGTTTTGGCGTAACAAAATGCAAAGCCGTTTCCCGGTGCATTTTTTGTCAAAATCAAGAGGGAGCAAGGCTTAAATTGTTTAATAAAAGAACAACAAGGGCAAGGTATGAAGCGGTTTTGTGCAAGATATTATCGTTCGATTGGTATCCGAAATTTAATAATGCCGAAGAGTTAAAAGGTTACCTTGAATGGTATGAAACGAACATTCCTGCAATAGTACGAGTGCCGAACGAAGTCGCATGGTCGTTTATGCCGAAAGAAATGAAAGAATATTTGCAATCGTTACCTGAATACGACGAAGCAGTATTCAAGAAAGTTACGGGAAAGATTGATGAGTAAGCGATACATATACAAGGTCGTCGTAAAAAACGGCGATAAAGTGAGAACGGTTTTGTCTGTTCGGGCAATAGCGGATATACGGGCGGTCAAACGTTGGTATTATCAGAAATACCAGCAAAAGGACGGCGACTTGTTCGTGATTTGCTCGGACGAAGAGGCTGTGTGGGAGGCAATGAGAGAGGCGCATGAAAATAAACAAAGTTCATTGCATGTTTGAACAGTCCGGGACATTTAAGCGGGCATTCCAAAAGCAAGGCATTACGGCTTTTGACTACGATATTCGTAATGATTTTGATGAAACGGACAATGTGGTTGATTTGTTTCGTGAAATCGAAAGAGCGTATGCGGGGGAGCAATCCGTGTTCAATGAAATCGGAAGTGATGATTTGATAATCGCATTTTTCCCTTGCGTAAGATTTGAAGAGCAAATACAATTGGCTTTTCGTGGAACTCAATACCAGTTGAAAAACAAAAACGACGAGGAAAAGTTAGAATATGACTTGCGACTACATCGCCAATTAGCCGATTTTTATGAAAAAGTGACTAAATTAGTAATTGTATGTTTACGCAAAAAGTTAAGACTTATCATTGAAAATCCGTATTCATCAACACATTATTTGACCAAATATTGGGCGTTAAAGCCGAAGATTATCGACAAAGACCGCAGAAAGAATGGCGACTACTACACAAAACCTACGCAATATTGGTTTGCAAATTGTGAACCAAACGCCGAGCCTTTGTTTGAAGCCCCGGTATGGCGAGCCGAAAGAAAAACCATTGCGCACGTGAGAAATCAGGTCGCGAGGTCGCTTATATCTAACGAATACGCTGAACGATTTATAAAGGAGTATATTCTATGAATAACCAGCGAACCAAAGAAGATTTGAGGGAATTGCAGGCGTTACCGCTTGACTTAAAAATTCTCAAAACCAAAAATCGCATAAAAGAGTTCGTTAATTATTATGGCGGCATTGATTATTGCAGAGTTTCCACGAGCGGCGGTAAAGACAGTACGGTGCTATGGTATATCGTCAAAGAGTTATATCCCGAAGCGAAAGGCGTGTTTTGCGACACAGGACTTGAATATCCCGAAATACGGCAGTTTGTTAAAACATTAGGCGATATTGAGTTTGTTCGACCGAAAATGAGGTTTGACGAGGTTATAAAAACATACGGTTATCCCGTTATCGGCAAAGAAGTGGCGGACTGCGTTTACTGGGCGAAAAGAGGAAATCAAAGCAGAATTGAACGCTTGAACGGAACGTGGCGGGATAAGAACGGCGAACTGTCTATGTACAATGTTCCGAAGTACAAACCGTTGCTTGACGTTGATTTCAATATCAGCGGGAGGTGTTGCGGAATTATGAAAGAACAGTCCGTGTATCAACTTCATAAAGCAACAATAACGGCTGTAATGGCAGAAGAAAGTCGTATGCGGTTGTCGGCGTGGCTGAAAACAGGTTGTAACGCTTTTAAGAAAAATAAGTCAAACCCGATGTCGTTTTGGACAAATCAAGACGTTTTGCAATTCTTAAAAAGTCGCAATATCCCGATAGCAAGCGTTTACGGCGACATTGTGTATAAAGGCGATGACGGGATGTTGTACGAAAACAGCATATGCGGAGGCAATCTCTGCACGACGGGCTGTCAACGCACAGGTTGTATGTTCTGCGCGTTCGGAGTGCATTTGGAAGAAGAGAGCCGTTTCGTACGCTTAAAGCAAACACACCCAAAGCATTACAAATACTGTATGGACGGTGGAGAGTATGTAGACGGGATATGGCAACCGAACAGCAAGGGCTTAGGTATGGCGCACGTATTAGACACGTTAAACCGCCTTTACGGGGAAGATTTTATTAAATATTGAGGTGATAAAATGAAAAGAGTAGCAATTACAGACATAGCGTTCGCAACGCTTATAGACGGAGTTAAGAACAGTTTGAGCAAAGACATGTATCGTCTTGATTTGTCTTGCATAAAACTTGTGGTAAAAAAGGACGAAATCACGGCGTATTCGTGCGACGGATATTCGGCGGCAAAAGTCACCGTCCCGAACTTAAACCCGATAGACGAAGAATTTGAGTGCTTAATAAAGCCGATAGCGGTTAAGCCAAGTAAAGGTCGTCCGCAGGATATCATCGTGGAAGTAGTAGACGGCGATACATATGTGGAAGTGCCTGTTGAGTATGGAAAGCTAAAATATTGCTTCACGCCGCCAAATGACAATTTTGTGAATATTGAAAAGATAATCGAAAGCACCGATAAAAACGACACGTATACTATCCACGTTCAGCCCGCTTTGCTTATAAAGGCGTTAAAAGCGGCACAAAAGACGAACAAGTATGTGAAAGTACAATTCGGGGATAAACTATCACCGTTTATTATCAAGGCAAAATGTGGCGAAACGAACAATTGGCAAATAGTGTTGCCGGCAAGAGGAGAGAAAGAATGAAACTACATAATCTTAAAATTAAGGCAGAATATGCGAGTGCAAAACTTCGAGGAGATAAACCTTTTGAAATACGATTAAATGACCGTGATTTCCAAGTCGGCGATATAGTGAATTACACTTGTATCGACAGTTCAATTTTTAATGAAAAAATATCGAAGAAGTTGTATTACATTACCTATATAACAAACTTCGAGCAGAAAGACGGGTATGTCGTGTTTGGAGATAGAGAGGTGGGAAAATGAAAAGTATAATGACATCTGTTTCACCATATTTGTGTGAGAAAATCGCAAGTGGGCAATGTAAAATTCTCGTCCGTAAGTCCGTGCCGAAAGAAGTCCCGTTTAAGGCGTATATCTATTGTACGAAAGCAAAAAGTCAATGGCGATACAGCGATTATGAGGGGGCATACGAGAACAGCAAAGGCGAAATCGTATATGCGCAACAACATGTTATCGGCGAGTTTATCTGCAATAAGGTTGATGAGTATAAATACGATTACGGGTGCGGCTATTATCCCGGTGACGGCGTGGACATTGATGACGATACGATATTGGAAACGGCAATTGACAGAGAGGATATAAACATTTATGCAAAAGGCAAAACCCTTTACGGATGGCACATCTCCGACTTAAAGATTTACGATAAACCGAAAGAGTTGAGCGAGTTTAAGAAACCTTGTCCCACAAAAGAAAAAGGCGATTGCTTGGCTTGTGATTATTTGGCGGATAACGATTACGGGGGAATTTGCACGAACTTTGTAACTCGTCCGCCGCAGTCGTATATGTTTGTTGAGGAGATATGATTATGAACAAAGAACAGCAGATAGAAGAAATAATGTTGACTATCCCGCAAAAAATAGTTGCTTACAACGGCGACCCCAAAGGGCAACACCTATACGGTGAACAAAGATTGCAAATAGCAGAAGTTCTTTATAATGCAGGCTATCGAAAAGTCCCCAAAGGTTCGTTTATTTGTTCCGCAGATAAAACAAATCTGGATGTAGAAGTTTGCAATAATTGTGGAATGAAACAAGCAAACGAGTTATTTGAACGGGATAAAGAAATCAAACGCTTAAAAGCCGAGAACAAGCAGTTACAAGAGAAATTAAACTCCGATAATGCGGGTAACATAAATTGCAGTGGTTGCGGATTAGTGGAAACAAACGCCGTCAAAGAGTTTGCGGAAAAGTTGAAAAAGTACGCCATTAAGACAAATTCGCCCGCGTGGGGGCTTATGGAATTTGTGGAAGTTAGCGATATTGACAGATTATTGACGAACTATTAAAGGGCGCGAAAAAAATGAGAAATAAAAGAACTATGGTGCTTGAAGAATTAGAGCCGATTGCAAAACCGCTTGGGATAAAACTTGATTATGTTATTGAAGAAACTCGTGAATATTTGCTCTGTAACGGGCAAGCAATTTGTTGTAATTGCACAAGCATTGAGGGTATACGACAAGAGTTTTTCGGATATGTATTTCTGCGTGAATGGCGTGAACGTTATTTAGGGGCTTTCGATAAACAAACACGCAATCACATAAAACAATATTGGTATGACAAAGATTTTAATCAACCGTATTTGAGAATATAGGAGAGAAAAATGAACGATTACAAGAGGTTGACAAAAAAAGACTGGGCGAATATGAACCTTGAAAAAGAGTATGGTGATTTGCACGTTTACAAACGCCTTGCGGAGTTAGAAAATAAAATCGAAGACGGATTGCTTATTGAACTCCCGTGTAAAATCGGCGACACAATATACGTCGTGCCGAGCGAAATAAATTTTAGGCTTAACAAACTTTTTCACGGCGGTGAGTTAAACTATGCGTATGAACAGCCTGTTTCGAGTATTTCTGTTTATCCGGATGACATAGTCATACACACTTGCGACGACGTAGAAATGGTGAGCATGAAGATGTACGGTGAAAGGTGGTTTTTGACCGAAGAGGAAGCGAAAAAAAGGTTGGAGGAATTGGAAAATGCAAATATGTGAAAACAACAAAGATTGTTATTATAAGCAAAAAACAGCCGATTTACTGCAAGAAGTGGATATTACACGCTCGGAAGTCGAATTTCAACAAAGGCGATACGCGCGGTTAAAGAAAGCGTTACACACGAAAAACAAGAACGAGCGAATCGCCGGCGCGAGAAAGTTCGCGGACAGGCTCTGCTACGAGGTTGAAAACGATGTCGTTGCCGAGTACATTATGCAGGTTTTCTATAAATGGCTTAAAGAGGTCGAAAATGAATAAGCCGCATAGAAAAACGAGTTTCCGAAATTGCAACGAATGTACTTATCGATTGACAATACAATGCTTCAATTCGATAAGTGGCGGTACGTGTTATGAGGGACACAAACAATACAGCCGCATAAAAATGACGGCGGACGAATTAAAACGTTTACGGGAGGCGTTAAATGGACAACGGTAGAAGAAGAGAGCTTGAAAGGGCGTTCTATGATTATCAAAAAAACCGTATGGAAGCGGCGGAGTACATATCGGACTTATGCTCGACCAAATCCCCGGTGTTGGAGAATTTAGGTCACGGAAGCGGCATAAGCGACCCGACGGCGCTATCGGGAGTTAAGCTTGCCGAGTACAAAAAATACCTGTGGTGTGAAGTGGTTGAAAAGACCTGCACGACGTTTCGCTTCGAGTACGAATATAAACTCATCAAACTGCGATATTTCAATCACATATCCCGAAACAGCGTCATAAGTTACCTTAACGTGTCAGAGCGAACGTATTGCTATTGGCTTGACAGAGTTCTTATAACGGCGGAGCGTTGGGCGTACGAGTTGGGAGTGATTAAAGATGAATAGTTCTATGTGGGAAGAATTTCTCAAAAAATATCAGCCCCTTTCACGAGAAGAATATCTACTCATTTCACGAGAAACGCGTAAAAATTGGGAAAGAGAATCAAAGGAAAGGGGAGATGTGTACATAAAGATAACTTTACCGAAGCAGACGAACAAAAGGGAAGAAAAAACCTCGAAACCGCCTTAAAACATAAAAAGTGCAAAAAGTTTGCACTTTTTTGGAGAAAATATGTGTTATAATGGTAGCGTGAAGAAATATAAAGCGACCGAAAGAGAAAAAGTCGCAAAAAGATAAGCGTTACCATTGACACATAGCAAAATATGTGTTAAAATACAAAGGTAATGCTTTTTTTGTTATGGAGAAAGCATTATGGCGGAAGAGTTTGTTAAGACCGGACTTATGGACGGCTTAGGTGAGAGCGACGAAATAGAACGTTGGATAACGGTCAAGGGCAATCACGTTCCGATAAAGAAAGGACAGTCGCAGGAAGAAGCAATCAAGCAGGCTTTCGGTGAAGCGGAAAAGACGCCCGAAATGAAGAAAAGCGGGCATATGGACGGCTTGGGAGAGCATAGCGAAAAAACTTCGGATGACACCGCCGAATCGGGATATAAAAGTGTAGACACGAAAACGTTCGTAAACACGCTGGCGGAAGCAAAAGCGACGGTAGACCCTGCAAAAGCGTGGAGAGTTTCGTCCCCGAATAGCGCAGTGTTTGACGAAGAACATCCGAACGCAAAGAAATACACCGCTCCCGGCGGAAGCACCGTTGCAATAACGCCCGACGGAGATATAGTGGCGGTTTGCAAAAACGAAAACGACAGTTTGCACGGCAGACAGTTAATGGAATTTGCGGTAAAGAACGGCGGCGTTAAACTCGATTCTTTTTCGGGTAATCATAAGTTTTACACGCGAAACGGCTTCGAGCCTGTTTCGTGGACACGTTTTGATAAAAAATATGCGCCGCCTGGATGGACGCCCGAATATGAAGAAGAACCCGTAGTATTTTACAAATATACAGGCAAAGCGACAAACGAATCAATCGAAGATTTTAAAAACAGAGTGCCAGAGAGTAAAGATTACTTTGCGGCGCAGAAAATGAGAGATGACCAAATAGGAGGTAAAGAAGAATGAAAGAAGTTGCTCCTACTTACGAAGAATTTTACAATGCAGTAAAAAAATATTTTTGGAGCGGGTGGAAGAAACTTTCCGAAAAGGAAGTTGATGACTATTTGCATTCGGAAGAAGCACAAGAAGAAATCAATGACAGATATAACGAAAAACTAAATAAATTCAAAAAAGGGATAATCAGCCGTAAAGTGTTTATGATAGGTGGCGCAAGCGCGGTTGGGAATTGTCTGATACTGATGTACTAAGGAGAAAAAGGGAATGAAAACATACTATGTATACGATTTTCAGACGGATGAGTTTCTTTGCGAGGTGCGTGCTTGGTCGGTGGTAGACGCCGAAATAAGAGCGTGCAAACAATTAAACAAAGGAAGCGACGATGTTTATGCGTTCACGGAGAAATTAGACTAACACAACCATAAAGGAGCAGACAAAAAAATCTGCTCCTTTTAATATTACTTTTGCAAAGATTTAAGATACTGTTCAATTAGAAAGAGAATATATTCGGGCGGCTTGCGAATACCTTGTTCCCAATGACGGATTGTTCCCGCCGGGATATGTACAAGCGCGGCGAATTTGTCTTGACTAAGCCCGGTGCTTTCACGTAGTTGTTTAATGGTCATAGCTTTATACCGATTGAATGAACTTATCGCCTTGTGCTTCTGCAACGGTGTTATATTCGGCGATGTCGCATATAGTGTCTGATTGCTCATCTTCATCAAGCTCATTCCAATTTTCAGGAACTTCATATTCGCGAATTTCAACCTTACAGTCGAAATCGCCTTTGGGTATATAATCGGCGTAGAAGTTAAACGATTCTTTCGCTTTTTCAAGATTTGTACCATTGTACTTTACCCATTCATCATAAGTGCCTGTTCTCATTTCAACAACTTCATAATACTTCATAAATTACTCCTCGGACGATTTATTCGTCCTTTTTGTTTATTTGTCTATATTATATACCATTGGAATATATTTGTCAAGCATTTTTTAATAAAAATCTAAAAAAATTTAAAAAATAAAACAATCTCAAAAAAGAGGTTGTTTTTTTATTTGGAGAAGCCTATGGATGAATTTAAGAAAGTCGGCTTAATGGACGGAGCGGGCGAAAGTGAAGAAACGCACGAAACCGCGAATAAGTACCGTTTGCCGTTTGCGTTATGCGAACAAAAGGGAATAGCCACACAAAAAGGCTGGACACCTCGTGACGCGTGGGAGGCTTTGAAGAACGCCGGGCATATCGGAGAAGTAGAAAAGGAATACAAAGAGTTTTACGACAATTTGAAGAAAGACAAGACAACCGATACGCAACCGGACAAGCAACCTCAAAAGGAAGCGGTACAAAACGAAGCACCGAAGAAAGAAACAATGTATTCAGTAGTTCAAAACAATGAAACTCATGCAAGAATACACAAAGATAAATGGAAAGCCGTAAAACCGTACAGCTTAAAAGAAGTGTGGGTCAATCCGTCTAAATACGGTATTGGCTATTACTTTACGGCAGATATCAACGGCAAACGCTTTTTTGTATCAATAGACAATAAAACCGCAAACGACCGGCATTGGTACGATATACAAGAAACAAAAGGCGGAGCTTTCAAAATCAACGCAAACGGCTATTTGTATCTTGATGACAAAGGTTATGCAAGATACGCAATCAAAGACTTAACAGAGTATGAGCAATTAACTCATAAATACGTTTATAAGGAGTAAAAAATTATGGTAACAAATTTAACACGCGAAGATATGGAATGCATGATGAGTGCAAACCCGAGTATGCGAGAGCCGGAAGAAGAGTTAAAGGAGAAAGTCTATCCAAATACAGCGAAAGAGCGCGTAGAGCAAGAGTTAGACGAGTTACACGAAAAGATACTTAAATTGACTTGCTTTCTATACGGCAGAAAGATACCGGAACGCGTCGTAACGCCTGAAATGCGAGAACTTATGAAACAACAGCTCAAACATATGCAAGCGTATGCAGGAACGCTTCAAGACCGTTTAATTATATGGGATTTATACAAGAACGAAGATAAGGAGTGAGATTATGTCTAAAAAGAAAAATTCAGAGCCGAAGGAGCGGTACAGAGCCGAATGGTTGGGACAGCCATTAAGCACAGAAGTAGCACGAGAAAGAGGCTCAAAGGGCGGTATTGCTTCGGTAAAGGTTCGTAAAGAGAAAAAAACGCTAAGAGAAACGATGAAATTGCTTCTTAAAGAGCAGTTCAAATTCAACAATCCCGTAACGGACGAGTTCACAAGCGGTGACGGCTATGCGATGTGGTGTGCGCAAGTAACAGCGGGAGCTTTGAAAGGCGACAGAAAGTGCCTTGAATACCTGCGTGATATTATCGGGGAGAATCCGTCCACCAAAGTTGTTGGTGCGGAAGAAGAGCCGCTCCGTAAGGTGGAAATAGAGTTTGTAGACAAGAGCAAGCGTTCTAAAACGGAAAGCGACCCGAAAATAGTCGGAGAGCAAAGTCCGACCGTCAGCGATGAAAGTTGAGATTGCGGACGTATATGAACCTGCGTTCGATATGTCCACGCCGAAATGTTGCAAAAACTTATGGTATGCGCCGAGAGCGTGCGGCAAATCGTCGGCGTTAGGTCGTATCTTATGGCTGTATTATATTAACTTTCCCGATTATGACGTGGCAATAGGCGTAGACAGTCTTACAAACGCGGGCGATGGCGTATTGAGCGAGTTTCAGTCTTTCCTTGAAAGCGAGAACCTTGCGGACGATTGGATATTCAGTGCCAAATCGTGCTATATGAAAGGTGCGCGCAATCAGATACGCTCGTATGCTGTTCAGACGAATAAGTTAGACAACGTGAACGCAACGAAGTCGAAGAAACTCATACGTCCTGTTTCGTTGTTCGTAATGGACGAAGTACAGAAGTTACACAACAAGGGCATTTTGGATAACTGTTTATCCACGTTCTTGCGACAGATGAAAGCAGGGCATAGCAAGGTTATCCTCGCAGGGAACCCCGACCGTGCGGCGATGTGGTTTGATGACTACTACAAAGTCAAGTCGGAAGATGACGAGTGGACGGTTATAAAACCGACATATCTCGATATCATAGCGTGGCTTCCCGACGCGCTCATACACGAAATCGAGATGATGAGAAAAACCGACCCCGTGTCGTACGCTCAAATATACTTAGGCGACCTCGATGTGGCAGGTTGGGAACAAACGTTCCATTCGTTTATCGAAAGAGAACATTATATACCGAGAGAAGAGTTGCTTGCCGCTCCGCAAAAAACGGGCGATATGCTTCACTCTATCGTTATCGGCATAGACGACGCGGAAAGTAAGGACGCAGTAGCGGGCGAATCCGTTATGGTGCAAAGAAACGGAATGATGAAAGTCAACGAGGGATTGTATATCTCTTGCAAGGAATTGCCCGTAAAGCCTGCATTAACGGAGCGGTGCGCTATCGTAGCGGAATATCTCGACTATATACAAGCGCACTTCAACCCCGAACGTGCTATACCGATAATAATGGTGTTCGACTGCGCGAGCGGTATGTATAGACAAATGGCGGTTATGAAACGAACAGACCGCAATTTTATGCGTTGGAGAAACGTGTTATTAAAGCCTTACACAACCAAAGGCGAGAAAGAGGAACAATTGGACGAAGTAAACACGGCGTTTGCGAACGGGATATTGCAAGTCGTGAACGTAGACAGGTATTCGCCGAAATATTCAAACGCTATGCTTGTCAAACAGATAAAAGCGTTGCGGTACTTGGATAACAAGAAGATAGACCCGACCATTCCGAACGACTGCACGGACGCATTACAGTACGCTGTTATGACAGTGCTTGCGAACCCGTATCGTTTGTCGTTCCCGGAAAGACGCGCTATTTACGACGCGGACAACGGAGCGGAAGCGTTCCTCGAAAAACTGAAATATGGAGAACTGTAATGAGATTAAGAGAGTTTTTAAACGGCGACATAGCATACACGCGTGCGGAGAAAGAGATACGCGAATGGGTAGAAAAAGCATACCCGGGAATAAGCATAGAGTTCTATCCGCATTTGGAGCTTGTGCGAACGAATAAGCGTGCTATATCTGAAAGACGTTGCAGAAAGATAACCGAAGTGGTCAATATCAAGATAGGTGAGATATTGGAGAAACACTCGGAAGAAATCTATATCGGGGAGCGGTTAGACCGTATCTGGAAGAAACACCCCGAGTTTGACGCGGAAGTCGAGAGTATAGACGACATAAAGAAAAACCCGCTCTTTCTCTCGTACCTGAAAGAGTTGATAATCTGAGGTGCTTATGGAAATTATAGACGATAAAAATTTTATGCCGCTTGGAGTTGGGAGCGAACTATCCGCAGACAGTTTCAAGGTCGTGCAGTATTCAAACACGTACCTGCTTGCCGCTCCGCGTTATTACACTTTTTACGCTTCGTATATTAAGCCGCTTGTCGGAATGTATACGGGCTGGATAGAGGGTTTCCACAATCTCGAATACGGCGTTATACCGACAAAATTCTTGCAGAAGATAGGCAACGGAATAAAGAGCCTTTTGTTCTCGAATCCCGTCGTGCTTAACTCGTACAATCCCGACACGAACAACATAATCGATACGAAGTTCAAGAAAAAGAGCAATTTCGACAATGCAAAAGTCGAAGCGTACGATTTCTGCGAGGCAGGCGGTACGGGACTGTTAAAGCTCAATCGCGACGGTAACGGTGATTTGCGATTTGAAGCAATACCAATGGACAAGTTCTTCATCGAAGTAGACGGCTACGGAGATATAGAGCGCGTTAAGTGCTTTATAGCGACTTATCACGACACTGAATCGGCGACGACAGAGTATCACTTATGCGAGGAGCGGTTCTTCAAGTATACGACCATAGCAGGCGTTAAAAAGCGTTTCCCAATGGTGCATTATACGGTTTATCAGACCACGACGAATATTACATACGACGCTGTTCCGACAGACCCCGTGCGTTGGGCAAACGTTCCGGGCGAAGTGCGTAACATCCTTAAACGCGATTACGGCGACATAACGCTCGATACCGATGACGCATACACGATGACGAATGATTCGTCAAGGCAGTACGCAACAATGTGGCAGAATTGCACGCTGTTGCCGTTCGACGACGATTTAGGCGTAAGGCTGATAAAATTCACTCGTAATATTCCGTCTTTTCCGAAAATGCCGTTCGGTATGCCGCTTGCGGACTTTCTGCAAAACGAACTGTATCAGTACGAGCAGTTAAAATTCTTCGAGCGTGTGGAAGTATATACGGCACGCGCAAGGGTAATGATGGACGACTGCAACAGCAATCCGAACGACCCCGAAGAAAGACGGCGTGCGCTTGACCCGATAATCTTCAATTACTACGAGAATTTACTTAACGGCGAGAAAGACGGCAAGCCGCTCCCGATACAGCCCGAACTACGAGCGGACGAGATAAAAACGCAAAAACAGAATATTTTGAACGACACGGCGGCGGCACTCGGGTTATCGAGTACTACGATAGCAAGTTGGCTATCCGACGGCACGACACAGAAATCCGCTACGGAAATCAAAGCGGGACGAAGCAACACCGAAACGTTCATCAAAGACAAGATAGGTATCATATCACAGCCCTTGCAGGACTTGATTGATATCTATTTTCATTATTACGGGGTCGAGGCTCCCGAAATGCGCATTATGCCCGTAAGCCAAGAGATACAGGCGGAAGAGATACAGCAGTACGCAGAATTGTACGACGGCGGAAAGGTAACCGCTCGTATGCTTGCCGAAAAGATACTCGGCACTAACTCGTACAGGGAAACAAAAGACCTCGAAGAATTTATTATTTCTCACAGTAACAAAGCGCAAATGCCAATGGGCGGCGGTTTACCGCAAGAGAGCGGAGCGGCGGAGAACCCAAAACCGACGACCCAAAACACAAATGCGACGTTAAATAAAACAGCACAAGGAGGGCTGGCTAATGGCACTGATAAAATCAATGTTGGATAAATTGATTGCCGAACTGAAAAAAGCACCTCCCGAGGTAAAGAGCGAACTTAAAAGCGCACTCGGCGAGGAAACCGTAACCGCTCCCGAAGTTAAGGAAGAACCTGAAAACAAGGTCGCAGACCCCGTACAGGAAACGGAAGTCAAGGACGAAGTTAAGGAAGAAGCCGAAACGGACGGAAACGGCGAAAACAGCGCAGAAAAGGAAGTTGCAACCGACGAAACGCAAGCAACCGAGGAAACGACCGCAGAAGAAGAAACGCCCGAAAATGGCGAAAATACGGAGCCTGAGGAAGAAACCGAAGAAGTTACCGAAGAAGAGGAAACCGAAGAGGTCGGAACGGAAGCTCCCGAAACGGAAGAAGAACCGGTTATGCAGAAAGGCGTTGAAGCGGACGAGGGCGACGACACGGGCGACGGAGAAACCGAAGCGATAGCGGAAACCCCTCCCGAAGAAACCGAAGAAACCGAAGAGGTCGAGGGCGACATTCCCGAAATGCGCAACGAACCTGCCGTAGAAGAATCGGACATGCCTGCCGATTACGAGGCTATTATTGACGGCTTGAACGCAAAAATACTTGCGTTACAGGCTGAAAATCAGAAGTTAAAGGCAAAAACCGAGGGTGCGTTCGGGTATTCGTCCAAAATCGGCGGAGCGGTTAAACATAACTGCCTGTATGACGATTGCGACGGATTGAAAATGCACAAATAATTTTTCAGGAGAATAAAAAATATGTCACTTTTTAACCTTAGCAACCAGCAAGTATCGAGAAAGACTTCTAAAACCGTTTACAAGAATCTGTATCAGGATATCACCCACAAGGACGGATTCGGTATTACCGACAGATTTATTACCCCCGACCAGACCAAAGCCGCAATGATTGATATTTTCGTCCCGATTCCTATCGGCGGCAGATTCCGTATGCGCGGCGCAAGCTCCAACGGCGAATGGGCTAACACCAACAACGCGCCCAATGAAAACAAACAGCGCAATCACGTTCTGTCAAGACGTTTCACTATCGATATCCTCAAAAGATACGACTTCAACATTGCCGTTTCCGAGGATGAAATCGAAATGACCGGAGCGGCGAGCCTCGACGAATCGTTCGAGCAGATTTGCCGTGAACAGATTGAACAGGATATCGCTATCAACGTAAACGGTTATACGTTCGCGGCACAGCTGTTTGCGTTCTTCACCGAATCGTTCGCGGCGGCTTATGCAAAAGGCTCTTCGGCGGCGGCGACGGATATTACCGATGCAGAAGTCAAAGCGGCACTCGAAAAGTACACTTACGATTCGACCAACAGAACGGGCGCAATCCGTGCGTTCAAGATTTCCAACGCAAAAGTAAGCAAAGGCGACAGCAAACTGTACGCCGACTACTTCCCGGCAGACGCAAGACAGGCGTTCCTGTTCGACCCGATTTACCTTGTAGACCTTTCCGAAACCGCTTCGATGTCTGCTTCCGACGTTGCAACCCGTATGCTTGCAGGCGGCGGAATGAACGCGTTCACTTCCGAGAAAAAGACCGTTGCGGACTTCCAGAAAGGCTATGTCGGTTGGCTCGACGGTATGCCTCTGTACGAAGTAAGCCAGCAGGTCAAAAATGCCACTTGGTATTACTTGGGACTTGACGCGACCGATGACGCAACCGTTATAGGATATCTCAACGATATTCAGGCGATGATTGCGCCTGCAAACGCAACCATTCGCGGACTGCGTCCCACTTCGTTCAAAACCGTAGACGACCCCGATACTCAGGGCGTCATTATTCAGCCTAAGGTCAATATGGGCGTTCGTTGCCTTTCCGGTACCGCTCTTAAATGCGTCGTGTCCGGTACCGAGTGGACGGGTGCCACTTCCAACGTGGACAACGCAAAAACCACTATCGTTGCTATTCTCAAAGCAATCAATATGGTTCTGCCCAACCTCTCGTACGACAACGACAACAAGGTCGCACAGGCTTCCACTTTGACCTCTAAGGCAGACGGAACTCAGACCCTTGCGTAAGTTAAACCTTTTCGGAGAAGATACAAGTCGGCTCGTCGGTGTGCTTTACGGGCATAACGGGAGCGGGAAAGTCTATAACTATTTAGGCAAAGAAACGCTCAGAACGGGCGACTTGGTTACTCCGGAAGTTACTCACCCGGTATCGGGTAAGACTTACAAAACGCTCGGCAGAATAGTGTACACGCGCGACGCGAACGGTGCGCCTGCCGAACAAACACTCGACAAATTATCCGACGAATTTGTTATGCTTAAAACATTAGGTTCGACCGACCAGCGGTCACTGCCCGGCTACTACCCCGGGTGGGGAGATGACACAATGCACAAGCTTAACACGTTCGGCGAGTAATTACTCTCCATTTTCCCCTATTAAAGGAGCGGCGGTTTCCCTCAATTCCCGTCGCTCTTATGCCGTTAAGAGTATAGCCGTGCAACTCGGCAAAACGGCAACAACACACGGAGGTTTATTATGTTAGATACTACATATCCGCTCAGCGACGACGCAATGGTGTACGACTACACCAAACACAGATACATACTCACGCCGCAGTACGTTCTTAACAATCTCGGCATAGACTTATACGAGAAAATGGGCGGCAAACGTACGGTCAACACAACTACGGCTATAAACGTGCTTTTGGACAACCGAATTTCTTTCAAGATTTATTCGGCAATATACGCTCATCAGGACAAGCAACTTATGGAGTATATCCTTGCAAAAAGTCCGTCGGCGCGTAAAGTCCTGCTCGAAGCAATGAGCAATCAACTTCTTGACCTTGTAACTTACGGCGAAAAAGAGAAAGAGCAGGTTTCCCAAACCACTTATAACGCGCTTTTACAGCCGATAGACGAAACGGGCAAGTCGGTGCTTTACCGCATATATCGCGGATTCTTGACCTATATTCCGACTTACGAAGTGGGGCATTACTGATATGGATATAACGGATTTTCTCGCGCACGACCGCAAAAAAGAGTTTTTGGTCGGGTATTACAAAAACAGCGAATCCGCGCCCGAAGCGTATTTTGAGTACGGCATAGAAAGCGATAAAACAACGGCGTATAACATGCTTATCAAAAACGTTATGTCCGCAAGGTCGAATATGATTATTCATACGACGTGGGATATGGGCTGGGACACGCTCGGTTTCGTCGAATTACAAGACGGCACCGATTGGCAGGTTGTAGACTATACTTCGAGATTGACAAAACATAATCCTAACGTTTTACGCATTATAAAGAGCAATCCTGCAACGGAATACGTCTTGTCGCTCGTTGCGGTGGACAATCCGTTAAAGAATATACCGAAATAACGCCGAAAATCAGCCCGTAACGGGTTTTAAGGAGAAAAACGTGAATGACAAGGGAACAATTCCAAAAAAGTTGCAACACGGCATTTTCCGCTTTTCAGGACTATGTACCCAATCCGAAAACGAGAGGAAGCGGATATTATATAAACAAGTACGGACATAGGTGTAAATGCTCGACGGGCAATATGGCATTTAATGCGTCGAAGATAGAGTTCACCGACGACAGGACGTGCAATATTTACGTTGATGAAAACGTTGCACCGTATGTGCCGTACACCAATGAAAAGTGGATTTCGCCGAAATGGAAAGGAAAAAAGAACCCGAATGAGGGTTGGTTCGGTCGTGCAACTTATGTCGTTGCAAAGAACATCGGCAGACAATTCAGAGTAAGACCGGGGTCAATAAGGAGAATAAGATGATTTCGATACAGACAATAGCAGAGAGATTGACAAGGGATTTAAACGCGCTTGCGCCCGAAAACGTAGAGTTTGTGATAATGGGCGACGGCGGCAGCTATGTACCGTCGATAAGAAAGCCGCGCTCGAATATCGTCATACAGCGTGTAGACGGCGAAGCAGACATTATATCTTCGACAATTACGCCTGTTAATGGCATAATTGTTGCAACGCAAACGGTGGGTGTGTCGGTGTGCGTGCGTATCGATAAAAGCAAAGGCTTTGACGAAAGCGTGAGATATATCCGCGAAGCAATAGCAACATATATGAGTACGCCCGTCGTGTTCGACGATACCGTTACAGATGACAAGGGCAATGAACAGACTTACACCGTGACTATGTACGGCTCACAGCCCGAAGCGGGTTCGAGAGAAGTACGGCAGAATTACGGCGACAGCATTGACTATAATTGGGTGTGCAATTTCTCGATTGTGCAGAACGGCGTAAACAGTCAGAATCAGACGGTAATGTTTGAGGGACAGCCGATTCCGTTCACGAGCCTTGTATTAACGCGAGTACCCGTGACCGACGGCGGCGCGTTCAGCAATACGAACGGCGTAGCGAAGTCGTGGCACTCGACTACGGCACTACAAGTGACCGTGACGGTGCCTGCGCTTACCAACAATAACCTTACCAAAGAACACGCCGATTATGTGATAAACGGCACCGAAAAGGTGTATGACGTCGTGATTAAGTTCAGCGAACTTACTACGACCGACACATCCGGCAACACCGTCGTAAAAGAGAACAAAAAACGAATGATATTCGACGTGGGAAGCATAACGGCGCAACAGATAAACAACGTCGGTATGGAAATAAACCTGTTGGAATACTTCGAGCCGAATGTTTCGGAGGGGGCGTGATATGGCGGACGGCAGAGAATACACAATAACCATATACGACAAAACGACGGGGCAAGGCTCTCCGATAGCGGGGGAGCAAAACGACGGCAAGGACACGAAGAACGACAATTCCGCGCCCGATAAAGGCGAAGTCGCTTTCAATTGGATGTCGCTTAAACGCGTAGCGAACTACGCTAAACGCGCTATATCTTACGAAATATCTACCGTTAGTTTAAGAACGGGCGAGAACGAACGTCAACAGCGCATGCAGTTCACCTACGATATTTTAGGACAAACGAGCAGTGCTATTACGAATATAGTCATCGGGGCAAAGGTCGGCGGAGTGTACGGAGCGATTGCCGCGGCGGCTTATACCGTTGTTGAAACGAGCATAAGCATAGGACAGAAAATAGACAGGTTCAATCTTCAAAAGAATTTGGAAAACGTTTCGCTCGGCTTTGCGAGAACGCGGAGCGGCGATTCGCTTGCTTACATAAACGGCGGAAGATAAAAGGAGAAAAGGGTAATGAAGAAAAAATCTTTGATAATTCTGTTTGCCGTCGTTATTGCGCTGATGATATTCCCGATACTATGGCAAATACAAATAGTCAAGGACTACAAGTACGAGTACGAATGGCGAAATGAGGCATATGAACAGGACGTTGCAAACGGCGTTGTTCAGGACGAAGAAAAGATGAACGCTTGGCTTGGCAAATATAAAACTAAATGGGTAATGCAAAGCGTTGTGCTTGCATTGCTCGTTGTGGGCGAATTTGCTTTAATATGTGTCGAAATAATAACCATATTCCCGAAAATACTTTTTCCGAAAACTACCGCTATAATACTGCTATGCGTAGGTGCTATGTGCGCTATATGTTTATTCCCGCAAGGCGGTAGAGCGAAACAAACAAAGCAAGAGTATAACTCGTGGGCTAAACTCAACACCTGCGGACTTGCCAACGTCGAAAGAGATAAACAAACGATGATGAATATTTGGGGCAACACGCTCACGGGCGACATTATCGCCGAAATATCCTACGGTGTTCTGTGTCTTGGAACACTTGCAGGCGTGTGTATCGTGTACTCCGAACGACTTCTTTTCTACAAAAACGCAATCACGCACAAAAACTTCGTAAAAACGGAAGAAAAGCCGACATTTTACGAAGAATTACCCGATTTTGATGACGCATACAACGAAATTTTAAGAAAAAACGAAAAACAGGGCTAAAACGCTTGACTGATAGCAAAATATGTTGTATTTATATGCTATAATTTATTTTATAAAAGGAGAAAAGCAAGTATGAAAAAGAGGGTAATTTCAGGCGTTATTGTGATAATAATAGCGATAGGCGGCACTATTGCCATGAATACTGTGGGGATATTCAAAGGCTCACCGTATGTTGCTGTGGATGAAACCGAGTATTTTAGCTATGTTTCTTATACCTTTTATGAAAATACATATAAGGAAGAGCATATATTTCGCACCGAAAACAATAAAATTTCATCGAGCAACGATTTTTACACAAAACAAGCAAATGAAATTAAATTCGGGACATATGAATCTGGCAAAGGGCGAATAAGTCCCTATAAGCTTGTCATAAATGATACTAAATATATAAACAAAACCGCTATTTGGACACAAATTGGGTTAGTCGTAGTGCTTATATTCGGGGTTATAGAAATAGTAATTGCGAGAATATCTGAAAAGAAGCAAAATTAAAAATACAGCAAGCCGAAAGGCTTGCTTTTTTAATAGGAGAAAAGAATGGAACTACTAAAATTCAACAGATTAAAGGTCTTAATTGACGGCACGGATTATACAAATCACGTGCCGTTTCCTTTTAAGTGGAGTGCGCTTTTAGATGAACAACTCGACGAAGCGGCACTCGAACTTATGCGCGTGCCGATAGACAACTTTGAACCGCTTCTCGATGTCGTTGTAAAAGTATGGAACGATAGCGACGAAACAAGAGTTATAACGCATAATATGTTAGTCGCAAACGATGAGGCGCACGAAATCCCGCCGGGAAGCGGAAAGTACAATCATACGTTGTATCTGATAGAAGAAACAAAGTATTTGGAGGGATTTTACGTTCGGTCGCACGGCTATGTAAACACTCTCAATAATTATTACACCCCGATTTTGAAATCACCAACATTGCGAGCATATAGCGGAGATACAGCGTCGGGAACGGCAAGCGGTTCAATTCGATATTACAATGTTGCTGACATCGGGTCACCGTTTCTTGAAACGGTAGTCCAAATTCCGACTTGCAGACAAATTTTAACGCAAAAAAACGATTATGCAATTACACTATACGATAAAGCGGTTGCACCGGTCGAGGATTATCAAAAAAATTACATCTTGGTAGAGCAAGGCGGCGAAATTGTCTTTGATTCAAGAACCGATACGGATATAGATGTAACTAAGCTCGGCACAATAACCGTCGATTTGTCGTTGGGTATGGTAAATCTCGTTTATAACCTATATGGAAGCGTAAACAACGGCACTACATCCTCGACAGCAAAGATAATATCGTGTGCTTATACCTATGCGCTAACAGTTGTTGATACAGCCGCTTTACCGAAAGCTTGGACTGCTCGTTCGGTAATAGAGCGGGCTTTGATTTTAGCTGAACCGCTCCGTGTGGGTGATTGCCCTCGTTTTTGGCTCAATCCAACGCAAGCCGCAGAGTTTGAAAAAATTGCAGTTCCCGAATTTCAGTTCACGCAATCCAATTTGCGCGAGATATTGCAAGGCGTAGGACAATATATACACGGTGAGCCGAGATTAAAAGGACACGAGATTTACTACGATATGTACGGTAGTTCGGAGCAGACCGAGCCGTACAGCGTATACGCGGCAAAGGAAGTATCGCGCACTCTTGACAGATACACTACAAATATCGACAGTAGTGTGGGAAATCTTGTTAATTCACTCGGATATGCAAAGGGCGTGTTTGTAGAGCCTTTTGCGGGTGCGGCACTGTCTATGCGTTGCGAAACGATGTATGCGCGAGTAACCGAAGATAATATGATATTCCCAACGAAATTCGCGGTAAACAGCGTTGAGAAGTTTGAGTATTACGACGACACAAACAACAAATTTTGGGATATCACGCCTTATGTTTTTGAAACGGCAGATTATAATCAGATGTCATCGTATGAGGACGCATACCCATATGCAAAAGCGTATGCTTTGTATTACACAAGAGGCGGACGAGGAATAAAAGGTTTTAATTTCAAAGAAGAAAATGCAATTTCTCCTGTCTTTGAGAAATATTCCATAGTTAATATACTTACAGCTGTTATGGGAAGCAATCCGAATATTTCATTATACCCGAAAATGCAATTCCGCATAACCTATCAGGCGTTTATGCCGGCGAGAGTTCAGCAGAATAAGTCGCTTATTGTGGCGAAGAAGCATTTCACTACGGCGTATAATCAAGGGCAGAACGTTGTCGAAAGTAGATACTACGGAGAAAATCTCAAAGGCGTTGTCGCTCGTTTGGGTAATGTAGATAAGACTGTAACGGTGGTAAAGCAAGGGCTTCCTATTATCCCGAAAGTCGGCACGCTTTACGACGACGATTATTACATTTCTACCGTTGCCGTCGAGATACATCCGCAAACGACAAAAATAACACTTGCGCTTTCGCAAGACTTCAACAGATATTCGGCTTACGTTTCGCTCAATAGGCAAAAGCGACAGTACGAAATAAGCGAAAAGGCGGCATATGAAAGCACGGTTTCATATCGTGATTACTGTATAATCGGCGACAATGCTTCTGTATACGGTGACGCGCTTGCTTCCATTAGTAATGTTGTAAAGTTTATAAATAGCCCTGACGAATCAGATAAAAGTTTGACTTTGGCAATTTTTGAGGGTTTAAGCAAAAACGATAAGACATGCGGTAAGCGTGCATTGGCTGTCCAAGCAGTCGCTTCCGGTAACGCCGCAGTGTTTTTAACCAAATATGCCGATAACTATTCTGCCGGCGATTCGGCACTTATGATTGATAATAAAGCCAAAGGCTATTTCCAACAAGGAGTTCAATATACCGACGCTCTCGGTGATATTGAAAAATTACGGCTTGATTATTATACCGGAGGCACTCCGCTTGCAGACCATGAGTTCGACCTTGCAAGTTCGTTGCCGAGTACTAAATTTTTACAGCCCGACGGGTCGCCGCTTATAACTACGGGAAATAATCCGTTATGGGTTAAGAAAGGTTCGACGGAAAGTTTAGGGGTAAACTACCAAATAGATTTTGTAAGCAATCGCCGAAGTATTATTATCGGAAGCGGATTTGCAAAGTACTGCTCGCTCGTGAACGGATATGACGATTCGGCAATATGGTTGTGGATAAGCAAAAAACGGTTGAATAAATTCGAGAGCATATATGATATTTCACAAAGCTTTCGCATAAGCTTCCCGGGCTTTGATATATCCGCTGACGGGCGCAGGGCTTTTTTCAAGCCGTTTGTACTTACGGATAATTACGGCGATATAAAATCGTGGGCATTGGTTAAAAACGGAGAAGTTATTTTCGGTGAAAACAAAACTTATATTGTAAATGAAAACATATTTGAGGGCTTGCAAATAACAATGACACACGACTATTTACAGCCCGCCTATTTGCAAAAAACTACTGCAATCGTTTCGGTCACTCCTACAAGTGCCGGCAAAATGTTTGCGGTAGATTACACCACCGCATATGACAATAGCGTTTGGATAAGTACGGATAAATTTTCGGCAAAACAAGACGAAAACGGTATATGGCATGTGGTCGGGAAAACCTATCATCCAGATACAGTAAACGTAGAATTATCAATCTTTACATGGAGGTAAAAATATGGACAAAGAGAAGATAGCACAGGCAATACTGGCGATTCGCGGAGCGCGTGACGAAGCGGACACGATAGCGGAATACCTTGCGCGATTAGCCGAGCAACCCGATACAAGCGAAATCGAGGACGAGTATACGGAGATTATCGGCGACGAGTTTAACCACATTATCAAATTCACGGAGTTAGCCTCGGAACTCTGCGGAATAGATATACCGGAGGATTGATATGCTTATAGTACTTGACCAAAATTACCGTCCGATAGCGACGAGCGATATGACCATAACGCAGGGTGACGCGGCACTCGGCAGACTGCTTGTCGTCGCTCCGCCTGCGGTCGGAATTGCGGCTTCGTTTCAATTGCCCGATGAAACGATAACGCAAAAATATCCGTTGTTTATGAACCCGGCAAAAGTTCCTGACGAAGTGGATTACTATGTGTATTCGCTGAACGTAAAGAGCAATATTTTTTCGGGTGTTTCGGGTAAACTGCTGATACAACTTTGGATATCCATACCGTACGCAGACCCGAACCAAGACTTTACGTCTATTACAGGCGCGGCAGAAACGGCGCAAGAGTTTTCTGTTGACCCGATAGAAATGAACGTGCTTCGAGGCGCGGTAACCATTCCGCAGGTCGGCAAAGACATACCCTCGGACGAAACGTGGACGGCTCTTTTGAACGGCATTGCTACTCTCAATTCGGTAGTGTCGGATATGTCAAAACATTCCGTCAAAGCAATTTCAGGCGTTGAGAACATGTGGACGCTCGGCACGGGTTATTACAAACTACTTGTCGGAGGGCTGATAAGACTTAAATTTTTAAGCACCACAGACGCGTTGTGGGACAAAAACGAAGATATGCTCGTGTGGGTAGACAACAAAACGGGCAAGAACGCAACGTTTATCGCAATGAACGCTCCAAACAGGGACAGTACGGGAGGAATGCCGAGTAATCCGACATTTATCTACGGTTATTCATACAATAACGGTTCGGCTTATTCTCGTAAAACTTTCGAGCTTAAAACCTATGCTGAACCATACACGGCAGGCTATGGCATAAATATAACCGGGCAAGAAATAAGCGTGTCGTTGCCGCTTGCGGAAACTCAAAGCGTATAAGGAGGCATAAATGGCAGATTGGATAATCAAAGATACAACGCTCCGAAGAATAGCGGATAAGGTACGAGGTCTTAACGATTCGGGCGCAAAAATGCTTGTTAAAAACATAGCAGATAATATACCCGAAAAGCAGGATAAGAACGTTTCTATAACCGAGAACGGCACGCAAACCATAAGACCTGATAACGGCAAGATTTTAGGCGACGTTATTATAGAAACCAATGTCGAGGGCGGCAATAAACCCGAACAGGCAAAGACGATAAACGTCACGGCAAACGGCACGCAAACTGTCAAGCCTGATACGGGGAAAACATTATCGCAAGTAACTGTAATAACCAATGTCGAGGGGAGCGAAATTGTTTTGCAAGAAAAAACGGTAAGCCCGTCGGTGGAACAACAGCAAGTCCGCGCAGACCCCGGATATACGGCTTTAAGCCAAGTTACCGTTGAGCCTGTATTAACGGAAGAAAAAACCGTTACGCCTGCCGCAACGGAGTTTTATGTTTTGCCGACTACGGGTAAATACCTTACTCGTGTTAAGGTAAATGCCGTACCGGCAGAAGAGAAAACTATTACCGCGAACGGAGAATATATACCGGGGGACGGGGTTTTTTTCTCAAAAGTGACTGTCAACGTGCCGAAAGCCGAAACGCAGGTTAAGACGGTAGATATTACCGAGAACAATAAGACGGTATATATTTTCCCCGATTCGGGCAAAACATTAAGCCACGTTGTTGCAAACGTAAAAGTACCGGGTACGGATTTTGGGCAAGTCACGGCGGAAGCGGCAGATGTACGGCAAGGCAAGGTGTTTTTTGATAAAACCGGGTCAAAAACATATGGAGCTATGCCGACATACAACGGCGAGTTTTTTGCAGGGCTATACCCCCCGACGGTTTCCGTAGCGAGCAACACGCTTATGTGGTCGGCGGTTGAGGGCGCGGAGGGTTACAGGATATATAAGCAAGTATCTTCTTCCGAATGGGAGATGATAGCCGAACAAAGCGCAACAGAATACAACTTGCTTAATATGGCTGTCGGAAATTATACATTGTATGTAACAGCATATGCGGATATTCTTGAAAGCCCGAACAGCAATATCGTACAATGGGTAAAAGCTTCTTTGAAATACACATTAAGCAATATAAGCGTAAAAGACGCGCCCACGTACTTTACAACAAACACGCCTGCAACGATAACGTTTGAAAGGGCGTTCGGCTATGTTTTGCCGACAAGCGTAACGGTAGATACGGCGCAACAGAACTCTTATACAAACGGAGTACTTGTCATATCTCAACCGACGAGCGCAGAAGTCACGATAACGGCAAGCGGCGTAAAAGATACGAGCGCGACGATAGAGGCGGGCAGTTATCAGTTTGCGGCGAAAATTACCGCTATAAAAGAAACTCTCGAAGAAACGGTGAACTTCACCTATGCTTCTGCTGGCACAACGAATACTTATACGGCAATAGTCGCACAACAAAACGGGGCGATTGTATTTAAGAACGGCGATACAAACGAGCAAGTGTATAACGGCACGACTTGGAATACAACTGCTCGGACTATCACAGTAACATCGACGGCGCATGTAAGTGCTGATTTCTTAGAATGGTTTAACAATGCCATGCAGAAAAAGCTTTCCGCGCCAGTTATACAAATTACTTCTGACGGGATTATATCGTGGAGCGCAGTGAGCAATGCTACTTCTTACGATATTCGTGACGGGGCGACTGTAATTGCGACAACGACATATACAAACTTTGATATCAACCCGTATGGCAAAACAATGGGTGCCGGTGAACACAATATTACAGTCGTAGCAAAGGCTGATTACTTCTCCGACAGCGTACCGAGCAATACTGTTGTTTATACAGTATACAGTTTAACCACACCTGCAAACGTACAAATTCAAGCGCAAGGTTCAGACGAAGTTTTGTCTTGGGATTACACGGATAGTAACGCTACGGGAGCAGACATTTATGAAGAAACCACACAAGGCGTTTACACAAAGTTGGGTAGCGTAACAAGGGACGACAGTTCTCCGCAGTATGCAATTTCCTCAACGGAAAGTCTAAGTATAGGGTCACATAATTATGTCGTAAAAAGCACCAATTCTGTTGGAAAATATGCGGACAGCGCGTATAGTTCCCCGGCGACAGTCGGAATATACAAGCTTGCGTGGAACACTATCGGCATAGTAAAGCCGTCGAGGAATATTATCGCCAACAACGAAACTTATACAACCACGATAGTTGCCGATAGCGGCTCGGAACTGCCCGAAACGATAGACGTGCAAGGTGCTTCGCACACGTGGAACGCTACGAGCGGACTGCTCCAAATATCCAATGTAACGGCTACATCGTATCAAACGGGCGTTACTGTAATTATTAACGCAGTCGCAAATGCTAAGATTGAGGCAGGCACATATTATTGGATAACCGACCCGACGTTATCCTCAACTTATATAGAAGCGAATTTCACGTTCAAGAGCGGTGGCACGACATACACAAAGCTTTCTTCGGGTAACAGTGATTTTATCAAGTACAACAATACTACCGTGTATTCGATGTCAGGCGGCGCGACTTGGGAGCCTGAAACCGCAAGAATTATTACAATATCTTCCGACCAATATATACCGCAGACGGCGTACGACTTTTTCTTTGCGAATAGCTTGAAAAAGCAATTAAGCACGCCGACCGTTAATGCGTATAATTACGAGATAACGTGGAGCAAATCGACGGGCGCGACGGAATACGAAATATACGTAGACGGAACAAAATTCGGAAGCGTATACGACATTCACGATTTTTTAGCCGCTACGAAAGCTGGCTTTAATTTTGATAATACAACGTTGACCTTCACTCGAATGGATTATAATTATAGCGCAAGTCCAAGCATTTCTGGCAAGAATTACAAATTTGTTTTAAGTAGCGGTGCATATTGGAAAGTGGATTGCGGTGCCGGCGCGCACGTGTACTACAATTCGGGTGGAATGATGAGCAGTGATGTCACGATGAACATAGGAACCGCATTTGCTGTTTCGGACGGTGGTACTATTACAAGCGTTTTAGTATCAACCAATAACGGCTCATCTTGGACGGAATTAACTGATTTAACCGAGTTGTCTAACGTGTATGTGGAATTTGATATTGCATAATCAGGAGGATTTATGGCAAAATATGAAGTACCGTTGGAAAATCCGACGGGCGTAATCTTGCAAACAGAAAATAAGTATTGCGACGGAATAATAGTAGTAAAGCCAAAGCTTCAAACAAAAACAGTATCGCCGTCCGAGGGTTCGGTAAGAGCCGATGACGGGTACTGCGGATTGTTAGAAGTCATAATAAGCGGCGCAACGCGTGTGGCTGTCACACAAAAGGTTGTTGAACTCTCCGGGACTTCCGGGGAGTTTTCAATATCCGATTATGCCGATATTCTTACAAATACGAACATAGCCGTTGACGGCGTTGTATTTACTTATCTTGGCGGCGACGACGAAAACAAATGCTATGCCGCATATGACGTTGCTTCGTCAACGTTGAAAGTCGTTAAAACTACGGGCAAAGCGTGGGTTTTAACTGCATATACGGTTTAAGGAGGAAATTATGGCTGAATTATGGGCATTAAATGAAAATATAGTAATTCGTAAAGACGCTATGACGCTGAGCGGGACAAATTTTTCTTTGGCGGCAAACACAAGTGAAGTTTTTACCGAAATAAGACTTTTAAGCCATAAACTAAAATATGTCACAAGTGGAGGTCTTGAAATTGTTGTTGCAACACGAAGCACAGAGGGCAATTATATGACTAATCCTTTTGTCTGGGCAGATGATGTTTACCGTGTACTTCAAATTAACAGTCATACGGCGAGCAGTAACGCTTACACATGGATTCAAAACAATGGTGCAAAAGTGGATTTCGCGGCAAGCTTGATTGCTATCGATGAAACGAAATATAATGCTTTATCTGTCGGTAATCATACCGTGACAATGAAAGCAAAAGGCGCAGGATATGCGGATAGCCCGTTGTCATTAGGTGCGGTGTTTAACAAAAAGGAGTAAATTATGAAAATAGCAGTAAGAGATACGCAAGCGGTCATCGTGGATAATGCACCGCTTGTTGTCGATGTAAGAGAAAAAAATTACATAGATGTTGAACTTCCGGACGATAAAGCGTACTTTTTCGGCTTTCACGGAACAGTGAGCGAACGCAGAGAGGTTACAAACGGCGAAGTCGAACTACCGCAAACGTTTTTCACCGAACAGACGATTCAGGTCGTTGTGTATCGCGCGGACGGGAACGGTTTAACCGCAATTCCGTGCGAGCCTATCAAAACCTATCGTGTAGGCAACAAAGAAATGTTTCTTATGCGCATAGAAAACGCAATAGGACAGGGCGACGTGAGGGACAAAGCGGAATCGGCAATGGCGCAGTGCTATGCTATGGCGGAAGCCCTGACGTCGGCGTTACAAAAGGTATCGGAACTCGAAAACGAAGTCAAGACAACAAAGAACGACCTTGCAGACTTCCACAAACTCTATGACGAGAACGTTGCAAAGATAAACGACGTCATTCAGCGTGTAGAGAACATGGAAGCCGACTACGACATTTTAACAAAATAACGGAGGTATAAAACAATGAAAAAATTAACCATTATATTCGCTATCCTTGTGTGCTTGTGTTTTACTGCGGGCATTTCCGTCGCATACGCGGAAAATACGCCGAATTTGCAAGTTGCAACCGAAGAAACGGGACAAACCGAGGAAACGGACGGAAAGACCGAAAACGGCTCTACGGGCGAAATTTCGGGCGAAAACGAAGATATAAACAAGGGTGAAGAAACACCCGGCGACGGTTCGGGCGAAACTCCCGGGGATAAGCCGAAAGAGGACAAGCCCGTCGATAAAGACGCACTGCTCGAAGAACTCATTAAAAAGGTTGACGAGTTGATAGCGGAAAAGAACGACGAGGGGCTTGATAAACTATGGGAAGTAATCCGACCTTTTGTTATTTATGTTTTGTCGGCATTACTCAGCGGCACTATAATTGCAGGGTTTATAAGCAGAGCGATTGCGAAAAAATATGATACGAAAGCGATTGCGAAATCTGTTGTCGAAGATATAGCGAATAAGGATATTTCCGTTGACCTCGAAACTATGACGAGAAAGGAAATAATGGCTATCGGCACGGCACTGAAAGCGAATTTACAGGACGGGCTTGCAGGCGTTGAGAATATGCGCCGTTCGCTTGCGCTTGTGTGCGGTGCTTTGTCGAAGTCAAAAACTCTGACACAGGAAGAGCGCGAAGAACTTGCCGCAGAAGCGAAGAAACTCGATGAAACTGTGCAGGCGGAAGCAAAAGAGAAAGTCGTCGTGCGGCTTGAAAAGTCCGAGCCTGACAAAGAAACGACCGGGGAAACGGGCGGATTGTTCGACAACCTCGGCAAGTGAGGTGAAGTATGAAAGGCGCAAAATTGATATTTACGCTTTTTGAAGTGCTGTTCGTGGCGGTTGTGCCTGTCGCATTGGTTATTTATCAATACGGCTATGTGCAACCGACTTCGGCGGCGTTCAAAATATCGCTTACGGGCATAATCTTAATCGCGCTCGTGTTCTACGGCGTAAAAAAGGTTATTCTCGACCGAAAACTTCGCAATTGGGAAGCGCAATATAACAACTATGTTTCGGCTTATAAAATCGAAACGGACTTAGAGAAAAAAGAGAGGGCAAAGCAGGAAATGCAGAAATATCAGACTTGCATAGTGCTGATTCGGGCGTTTATTCCGATGTTGATATTCTGCATGATTCAGGTTTTGGCAAAAGCGTTAGAAGCGGAAATGATAACCTTGTCCAGCCTTGCGGGGCTGATAACGGCAAGTTTCGCCGTCGGTATCGTATTTGCGGTACTTGCGGCAAGAGAGGTATAAATGACTTATGAGCAAATAGACAAAAAACGCAAGAATATCGGAAGCGTGGTTCTGTTCGATATAATAATGGGCATAATCACGCTTGCGTCGTTCTCGGTGAGTATCATATCCGACTATGTAAAAGTCGGGTTTGATTTTTCGTTCCTGATGTCTTTCTCGTATTGGGCGGGGCTTATCGCTAACAACATTATCAACATAGCAATGTGCGTGGCGTTCCGTTCGGTAATGAGGGACAGGGAATCAAGGCTTAACGGCGAACTCGTCAAGATGAAAGGCGATATAGAATCGGCAAAAAGATACATATATCAAAACAACCACAACAAAGAGTTGAAACAATTCGTCGATGAAAGAAACGCCGAGCGAAAATTCAAAATGTACGTTGAGCAGATAAAGCGTAAAGCGGATAAATCGAAAGCACGAAAGAACGTAGATAAATACGCTACGAAATTGCAGTACGAAAAAGAAAGCAAGAATCCGCGTCCGTGGGTTATTGCGAAGTACGAGAAGATTATCCTTAAAAACAAGTCGGAATACAACGGTATGCTTGCTAAATTGCAGACGGCGAAAGAGGACAGTGTTTGGAAGCGCGTTAAAGGTTATCGCCCGATAAGAACAGCGATATTGTTTTCAACAGCGGAAAAGATAGCCGACAATACTGCCGACAATTACGAAGTGAACAACGCGAAAGAGTTCGCTTACTTTTTTGTCAAAAAAATCGTATTTATGCTGTTGTTTACGACGTTCCTCGGAACGCTCGTGCCACAAGGCTTTGTTTTTGACTACACGCTTTTGTGGTCAACTGCCGTAAAAGTCTTTTGGGGTTCGATGTCGTTGTACGCGGGCGGCTCTTCGGGTATAGAATATATTCGTCAGGTGCTTGTCCCGGCGGTAAACGGACGTGTAGATTTCGTTCAGCAATTCCTTGAAACACTCCCGAAAAAATCGAGCGAACAGATGTAAAAAAAGTTTGGGTACTGAAATGTTATTATCGGAAAAATCAGGAGTTTTTAGTAGATTTTAAGCGTTTTTCAGTACTTTTTGTTCCCTCTTAATCAGGGTGTCCAGGGTTCGAGCCCCTGATCGTCCACCAAAATAAGTGGTTATGTAAACGACTACTTATTTTTTTTAGCCTGTTTTCTTATGTAAACGGGCTATTTTTTATTTTAAAGGGAAAACTTTGGGTACTACTTTGGGTACTACTTTGGGTACTAATTTAGAAAAATCAGCCCTCAAAGCGTTTAAGTTTTACAAAATAATCAGTAAAAGGCGATTTTTCGCGTTTCATAAAATGCGTATAAACGTCTTTTGTCATCGATAAAGTAGCGTGACCGAGCCATTTTTTGGTTAAAAGGTCGTCAATTTGTGTTAAATGGCACATTGTGGCAAAAGTATGGCGCGTAGAATGAACGGAAACGTCGGTAAAGCCTAATTTTACAAAAGTTCTGCCGAAAGCGAGTTTAACAGCGTTGTAGGTATAATTCTCCGAAACGCAGTAGTCGAGTTCTTCTCGTAAACTCTCGTCATAATTGATAAAACGTTGTGACGTGCGGTTTTTCGTGTCGTGTTCAATAATACCGTCGCGGTTCATCATCTTATTGACCCGTATTTCGTCATCACCTATATCGTCGGGCGTGAGAGCCAAAAATTCACTTATGCGCATACCCGTACAGCAAAGGACGGTAAAGAGCCGACTATACTTTTCGGGTAAAGCCGTAAGGATAGCCGTTTGTTCTTCCGCAGTAAAAGCGCGTTTATGCTCCGACTTAACTTTCGGGCGTTTCAAGAGTTCGCAAGGGTTTTTGCGTATTTTCTCCGAAATGACCGCTTGACGAAGAGCGGAATTAATAACGTCGAATACTTTGCGCCGTGAGTTTTCGCCGTTTATAGATATAAAGAATTGTTGCAGAATATCGGGCGTAAGTTGTTCCATAGGCGTTGCGATTGTCTTTATCTTATTAAATGCGTCCATATAACCTCTTTTCGAGTTCGAGCGTAAGTACGGTTCTTTATATGTTTCGTACCAATAATTAACCCATTCGATAAAAGACGAGCCTTTCTTTGTGACGCGTTCCGTTTTTTCCTTTTCTTTTAAAGGGATATTCTTTAATTTTTCAATAACCTCCTTTTGAGTTTTAGCCGTTACCGTGTGGCGTTGGAATCTACCCTCCCACCACGTGTAGCGGCTATTTTTGTTTTTCCGGGAACGTTTCCGAATAGACCCCGCCCCGAAAGGCAGATAAACAGACATTTTTTCCTCCGCCTGAATATCCGATAACAACCTGAAATTAACGTCAGGATAAGGGGACGGCTTTCCGCCCTCACTTACAATACGAAAAGGCGATTTGCGCGTAATCGGTTCATTTGCGAAATCGTCGTTTCCTATTATTTTGCCGCACAATAACGAGGCTTTTTGTAAAGCCTCCGCTAAAAGGTCGAGCAATCTCCTTGTATCATCTTCCACTCCATATACTCCTCCAAAAAATATTTAACCTACATTGCTTTGGGAATTTTTGAGAAACGCTTCGGCATAGCCGAGAACTTTTCCTTGCTGTACTGCTGTCAGTTGCCTGAACAGAGCGAGCATTTCTATCTCTTGCGATGTTAAGTTACTTGATTGTGTACGAGTCGCTTTCGGAGCAGGCTCCGTGTAAAAATAATTCTCGGGCAAATCAAACGCTTCGGAAATTCTTGCAAGCGTGCGCCGAGAGGGGGCGGCTTTCCCTGTTTTCCAACTTTGTATAGAACCATTGGAAATTCCCACTTTAATCTCAAAGTTTCGAGCGTTAAGCCCTTTTTTCTCCATTAACTCATAAATTTTATTCAAAATAATATCCATAATTTTTCTCCATAGAAAAAATTCTTAAAAAAGTTCGGAAAAATTCCTAAAATCGCTTGACATTTAGGAAATTTTCCTATATAATATAAGTGTAAACAAGGTAAAGCAACTGCGTTACGGTCAAATTTGAAATAAAACACCTATATCGTATGGCTCCGACATAAGTGTTTACCCAAATTTGTTTACCCTGACAATTGCACTGTGTTCGGCTCTCCACCTATTAACAGACAAGTAACCATCCTTGCTTCTATTGTTGCGATATTACTTTTGCGGTTTTGGTTCCGCTGAGCGCATTAAGCCAATAAGAACCGTGAGCAATCATTCCGACGGGTCACGGATACAGGGAGCAGCGCGCTTATCAAGGCTTTCATAAAAGAAGTCCTCCAAGCGCAAGTTGCGCAAATTTATTATATCGCAAAAACAGTGCAGTTGTCAACTAATTTAACACATTGTTAACAAGATTTACAAAAAGGAGGTGGTAAAAATGGACGCAAAGAGATTGGAAAAGTTAAGAGTTAAGAAAGGACTGTCGCAAGTAGAGTTTGCGGAACGAATCGGAGTAAGCCGTCAAGCCGTATGGAAAATGGAAAGCGGCTTTATGAATCCGTCGGTCGAAACGCTTAAACTCATAGCGAAACTTTTCAACGTCACGACCGATTATTTGCTCGGAATGTAAAACTTCAAAAAAGTCAATGGAGGATAGAATAATGACTAACGAAGAATTTATCAAAAACTTAAAAACGGAAGAATTGGCGCGTGTGCTTAAATACGCAACCGATTGTCGGCATTGTCCGATTCGCTCTTTCTGCAACAAAACCGATTGTGAAGATTGCGAAGAAACGTGGTTTCGTTGGCTGAAAGCAAAAAAGACGGCGGAGGACTTGAACAATGATTGACGTAAGCGATATATGCAGAATGACGCTCGAAGCGGAAGATATGCGCTCGAAACTCGATTGTTGGAAAAAGACCTGCAAAGAAAAAAGACTTGCTTTGGAGCAAAACGGAGCGTGGGACGGAAAAGCGTGGGAAACGGCGTACGACATCGGAAAAGCCGTTGAAAAGGTAGACTTCATTATGACCGACTTGCTCGGAGAAATGGATAAACTCGTAGAACAAATAAAAAAGGAGAGTAAATAAAATGTACATGGTAGTAATAAGACATGGGAAAGCATGCAACGCTTACATAAAATTCGACGAAAAAACGGCGTTGGCTAAAATGAGGGAAATCGCCCTGACGAGGAACTTCGACAAAATCGTGTGTGTAAAAATGGAGGGGAGCAACATATGCGTAAACTCTTTGAGATAAACAGCGATATTGAAAAGTTGCTTGATAAAAACGCCGTCATCGTAATGGGCGAGAATGGCGTAGATACGGAAACGGGCGAGGTGTTCAACCTTGCGGAAAGACTGAACGCTTTGACGGTTGAGAAGAACGAGAAAATCAAAAGCGTTGTCGTGTATCTCGACGACCTGAACGGCAAACTTGCAAGCATACGAGAGAAACTCGACAACTACAACAAAATCAAAAAGTCGCTCGAAAGAGAGATTACGGGCTTAACCGATTATCTTCTGTTTGCGACGGACAAGCAGGGTTTCAAAGACGACGAAATCGAAATGAAAGTCAAAAAGACTATGCGGTGCGTGCTTACGGACGAAACGCTTATCCCCGAACAATTCATTAAGACAAAAACGGAAACGAGCATTTCCAAAACGGATATCACGAAAGCGATAAAAGCGGGCGAAACCGTACCGGGCGCAGAAATGCAAGCGAACTACTCCGTGCAGATACTGTGAGGTGACCTATGGATAACTTGGAATTATACAAGAGTTGGGCAGAAGTCCCGAAAGAGGCACAAAAACCGTTCGATAACGGCACTTTCAAAGGAACCGACATCAATACCATGTGGCGCATAAAAGTGCTTACGGAAAGGTTCGGAGCGTGCGGCGTAGGCTGGTACTACAATATCAAACGCGTATGGAGCGAGAACCTCGGCGACCAATGCGGCGAAATCTTATCGTATGCGGAAATCGAACTTTTCATTAAACACGACGGAGAGTGGAGCAAACCTATCGCAGGTATCGGCGGCAATAAAATGCTGAAATACGTTCGTAAGAGCGAAGATTTCCGACCGAGCGACGAAGCGTACAAAATGGCAGTAACCGACGCTTTCGGAAACGCTTGCAGAAATCTCGGAATCGGCGCAAATACGTATTGGGAGAACGACAAGACCAAATACACGGAAGAGCCGAAGAAAAGCAAAGAAGAGCTAATAAAAGACGACCGGGCAAAACTGATTGAGGCTAATAAGCCGCAGGATATGACGGTAGCGGAGTTAAAAGCACTTGCTGCCGAACATAACTGTCTTAAACTATCGGCGGCGGACGAAGCGGACTTCAAGGCGTTTATCAAGGAGTTGAAAGAATGGAAATCATCGACGGAAGAGTAAAGGACTACGACGAGCGCGGAATACTCACGGTCGTTGCAGATTACCCGAACGCCGAGCGGTTCATAAATCGCGACTTCAAAACGTGCCGAATTGTCTTAAACGATAGTCGGGAAATATCCGCCGAGCAGAGAAAAAAGGCATACGCGCTATTAAACGAAATATCCGAGTATATGGGCGAAATGCCCGAATACACGAAGAGATTGTTCAAACTTAAATTCATACACGACACGATGAAAGGGCTTGCAGACGGCATATTTTCGCTTTCTGACTGCGACGTGACTACGGCAAAGGAATTTATCACCTATTTGATTGACTTCATAATAGCGCACGAAATTCCGACGAGAGTGCCGCTTGCAGAACTGTGCGAAGATGTCCAAAAATACGTTTATGCTTGCGCAATGCAAAAAGTCTGTTGCGTATGCGGCAGGAAAGCCGACTTGCACCACTACGACGCTATCGGAAGCAAGTACGACCGAAGCAAAGCAGTGCATGAGGGTTTGCGAGCATTGCCGCTATGCCGTGAACATCACACCGAAGCGCACAACGTCACAAAAGAAGTGTTTTTGAAAAAATACCATATCGAGCCGATTGTGCTTGATAAAAAACTGTGTAAAAAATGGAGGCTACCGTATGAATCTTAAAGAATTGAGGAACAGCGTCGGCGTACGACAAAGCGAACTCGTAGCCGCGCTGAACAAAGAGGGACTGAAAGCAACCAAAGCGGACATCTCCCGAATAGAGAACGGCATAATCGAAACGTACCTGTTTTTAGCGTTCAGAGCCGAGGAACTGCTCAAACGTAAAAGTGTACTCCCGAAAGCGAAAAACGCAACAGAGGCGAAATTTGGAAGTTGCAACCGCATTACCGAGCGAGTTATGGAACGTATAGAGCAAAACGGCTTTACGAACTACGAAGATTTGGCGATGACGCTTATGACGAGCAACAAGCGCGAAATACGAGCGGCTGTAATGGAAACACGTTGCACTTATCCGATAATCGACCGTGAGGGCGGCGGTTGGGCGTTGGCAACGACGATAGCCGACTGCGACAAACAGATTGGCATTTACGAGAAAAAGAAGCGCGTGTATTCGTATCAGGAAACGCCGCTTATTGCTAAAAAGTACGAACTGCAAAAGGAGAGAGGTTAATGGAAGATTTACAGCAAAGTTTTTATGCGGTGATACCTGCGGACGTGAGATACGACGCGCGGCTTACGGCAAACTCGAAACTGCTCTACGGTGAGATAACCGCCCTCTGCAATATGCACGGTTTTTGCTGGGCTAAAAACGAGTATTTCGCCAAGCTTTACGGCACTTCCGAACGCAGTATTCAACGCTGGATTGACACTCTCGTTTCGTGCGGTTACATCATCAAAAACTATCTTCACGACGAGCGCGGTTCTTCCTCGGAAAGGTGCATTTCGATACAAACGTATCGATTGTCACCCGGTGACAAAAATGTCGTTTACCCCACGACAAAAATGTCGCCCCTTAATAAGGATGAATATTTTAAATATTATAATAATACCCCCAAAAGCCCCCAAAGGGGGATTTCGAGTGAGAGAACATCTTTTTCAATCGATGATTACGAGTTATCCGAGGCTATGAAAAGCAAGGTCAGCGAGTGGGTCGAGTACAAGAAAGAACAGCACAAATTCAAGTATTCGGAGCAAGGCTTCAAGTCGTTTATAAAACAACTTCAAAACTACATAGAAAGTTGCGGAGAAAACAACGTCATAAAGGCGATAGACGAAGCAATGGCTAACGGATATAAAGGCGTTGTGTGGGACGTCCTGAAACGCAAGAAAAAGGACAAGCCCGAAAAGAGTTACACAAGCGAGCAACTCAACGGAATGTTCAATAATCTTGATTACGAGGACTTGTGATTATGGAAGAATTAGCGTTCGTGTTGTTCTCCGAGGCGTTCATCTTAACGCTTTACGGGATATGGAAAGCAGGCGAAAAAATAACGAATAAAATCGAGGAGAGAAAAAGAAAATGAACAAATGCGTTTTTATCGGGAATTTAACCAAAGACCCCGAGGGCGGCTCGACTACAAGCGGGATATCGTATTCGCGCTTCACTATTGCGGTCAATCGCAGATATACCGATTCCAACGGCGACAGAATAACGGATTTTATTCCGGTAACGGCGTGGCGAGGACTTGCCGACAACTGCAACAAATACCTTGTCAAAGGCAACAAAATAGCCGTCGAGGGTCAATTAAACGTTTCGACTTACGAAAACGACAAAGGCGAAAGGCGAACAAAGTTTGACATATCCGCCGATACGGTCGAGTTCTTATCTCCGAGAAACGAGGATAAACAGCCTGCGGAAGATAAGCCTACTGCGACGGTTGCGGATAAGAGCGAAAACAAAAAGTTTACCGACCTGAAAGAAGCCGAGGATGATTTTCCGTTTTGAGGTAATGTCATGAGAATGCCATATTTGATAAGAACAGACCCGAAAGACCCGCGTGGTGAGCGTATGCAAATAATAATACTTGAAGAATCTACACCGGCACCTAAACGCTATTTGCCTGAACGCTACTGCTTGTGTGACGGGTGCAAAAATTCTGATGGTTGCAATTGGAAACCGCTAAAACCACCATATACGAGTTGCGTTGATTATAGAGTTTAAGGAGTAAAAAATGCGACAATTAACTGAAATAAAAAATTTGTCAAAAAAAACACCGCTGTTTCGTGAATTTTGCAAAATCAACGGCTTAAAAAACGGCGATTATTACAGCGCGATTGATTTTCTCGAATATTGCGATGACTTGTCTTGGGAACAAACAATAGAAATAACGCGTAAATATGAACCTGATTTTAAGTTTGAAGATTGTAATTTATGATTTTCCGTTTTGAGGAGTAAAAAAATGAAAACATACAGATTAACCGAAAAAGACATTGAAAATAAGCCTGTACTTGCGGTCGGATATAAGGCATTTGCACCCAAGTGGGAAACAAAGCATGGTGATTATTGCTATGCCGATGAAACAGGCAATGTATTGAACACAATACACACTGTTGACGGGGATATTGCGGAATGTTGTTGGGGGTTGCATTTTTCTAAAAAGCCACAAGATTGCTTTAATTTTTACGAAAGCGTACAGTGGAATAATTTTGCGAAAGTGGAAGCGTATGACGCATGCCTCGATAGCAGAAAGAAAAGCGTAGCAAAAACTTTGAAAATTGTTAAAATATATACTTTTGACGAATTTATCCGTCTTATTCAAGAAGATTTACAAGGCGACGGCGTGAATTGCAGTTTTGGCGTGAATGAGAGCAACGGTGTGCATGGTAGCAACGGCGTGAGTTACAGCAACGGCGTGAATTGCAGTTTT
>OJAW01000294.1_pt1 | contig 37895 bp, 43 predicted proteins | sample 1589151 | NCBI WGS metagenome assembly OJAW01 (sample SAMN03283290) | human gut metagenome | biome: human-associated habitat; material: feces | host: Homo sapiens | place: Peru | collected 2012
AGTGGAAATTTTATACCTGAAATTGCAAAAGAAAAATATTATTTTATAAGAATTAAAACAAGGTTTTATTTAAAAAAAGGTTTTTTACCTTGCGTACAAGTAAAAAATACGATTAGGTATAAATCGACTGAATGGCTTGAAACATCCGATTTTTACGATAAGAAAACAAATAAATATTATAAAAAATATTTAGATATTAACGGAAATGAGCAAAACACACAAGTAACACTTACGCTGACTATGACGGATTTTCAGCTTATCAAAGACCATTATAATTTAGTCGATTTTGAAATACTGGACGGTTGCTATTTTGATAAAGAAATAGGATTGTTTGATAAATACATCAACAAATATAAAAAAATAAAATTAAGCAGTAAAGGAGCGAAAAAAACATTAGCAAAATTATACCTTAATAATTTATACGGAAAAGCAGCGACAAATACTGATAGCAGTTTTAAGGTGGCATACATTAAAGACGACTTGTCACTTGGATTTTACGGCGTTTATGGTTGTGACAAAAAGCCGTTTTATATCCCGCTCGGATCTGCGATTACATCATATGCAAGAAATTTCACTATTCGTGTGGCACAAAAAAATTATGAACATTTTATTTATGCGGACACAGATAGCATCCATTGTAATTGTACGCCGGATGAAATTAATGGAATAGTCGTTGACGATAAAAATTTCCTGTGTTGGAAATTGGAAAGCTGTTGGGATGAAGGCTTATTCGTTCGACAAAAAACATATATTGAGCATATCACTCATGAGGATGAAGAACCTATAGGCACGCCATATTATAATATTAAGTGTGCTGGAATGCCAAAACGCCCGAAGCAATTACTAGAAATGTCATTGCTTGGTTCAGATAAGCTAGAATTAGACGATAAAACAATTAAACCAGAAAACAAACAAGAAAAAGATTTTGTTAAAACTAAACGTAATTTGACAGATTTTAAAGTAGGATTAAAAGTACCTTCAAAGTTACGCCCAAAACGTATACAAGGGGGTATACTTTTAGTAGATTGTGATTATAATTTAAGATAAAAAATAAGGTGTACCAAGTGGTACACCTTATTATATATCTTTTACATGGTCTTTTACTAGGGGTTGACAGTCCATAATATTACAGCCCTAGTCAAAGGGTGTCATCTGTAATATCTAGTATTTATAAGAGCCATGGAGATACCTACTAGTAAGACAGCATTGTCATAATAGCCTGTTTACAGTCTAAGTCTTTGAATCTAAATATCCCTCTATCAAAATAAAAGCGTAATTGAGAAACGATATAACTATTTTTGTTGAGCATAATATAATTTACTTGATGCGATTCAGTAGTAACACTTATTTTAAGTGGGAATCCATTATCTACACCATGGTCACAATAGACAACACCGCAATCATATTCACGTATTGCATAATCATTACCAAACACATTAATTGTAGCAATATAGGTTGATTTGCCTACAATTTTTTCGATAAATGTGTTGTTGTCATTCAAGTACATTTTTTGAGCAGAATAAGCTATGTATTTATCATCAGCAAACGCTTGATTGAAAATAGAATCTTCTTGCGCCTTGCTTGCTGATTCGTTCAGATTTTGCTCAAGCACCCAGCCATTTCCACGCATATAATTTGTATTTATGTTTAGCCTGTTTGCTATTCCAAGTTTTGTATAATATGGATTCAGTAAGCTGACAAAATTTCCTATCATATAAACAGGAACATAGCGTGATTGTTTACCGCCGCCACGCGCAACGGACTGATGTATACTAATAAACTTCTTAATCTCATCAGCGCAATAATGATTTGTTTCTGATTGGAATTCGTCGAATAATATGCGCGTGACATTGCAAAAAACATGTGAATATTTTTTAATAATATCAGCGTCATTTAAACATACCGCCCAACCTATGGTATGGTCGTTTTCTGTCAGTTCAGCAAACTTTCCTCTTGCGTGCATCTTCATTTCTACTTCATAATTAGAAAAGAAAAGCGTTTTAATATCGTCGAAAAATTTATGATTACATTCTGACAATTCATAATTGAATCTATAAAGTATCATAAACTCTTCGTTATTCTTTAGATATTTTGTAAAGCATAACTTATTAAAATATGTTGTCTTTCCAGCACTTCTATTTGATGTACTTATATATATTTCGGGCGTATTGCCGTTCAAATCTTTTAAAGATAGTAATTTTGTTCCATCATAAAATTTTGTCATAAAAACCTCTTTTATTTTTATTATAGCACATATATTGACATTTTGCAAATGAAATGTTATTATTAAATAAGGAAGGTGGTGAGTAAAATGTTAATAGCAAGTAACTTTAGTGACATTACTACTTTAATATCAACCGTAGGTTTTCCAATTTTTTCGTGGCTTTTAATGGCTTGGTATTTATATAAGCGTGAAGAGAGCGACGATAAGAAAAACACGGAAATGTCAAATAAACTTGAAAACTTGAATAATTCGTGTTTGCAAACAATCAGTAAAAATACGGAAGTATTGCAGGAGTTATGTACAATAATTAAAGGAAGGGGGTAACATTAATGCCAAAAAAGAATATTGAAACATTAGCAAAAGAAGTGTTAAACAATCGTTGGGGAGTAGGTTTAGACCGTAAGAAAAAACTAGAAGAAGCGGGTTATAATTACGAAAAAGTGCAGAAACGAGTAAATGAATTGTATCATGCAGGTTCGACGGAAGATAAAAACATAAGTTCAAATGGTGTGGTATTAATTAAATCTTTTGAAGGTTTTAGTCGTGTTGCTTGTAAAGCATTGCCGTCTGAAAAATATTATACGATTGGTTATGGTCATTACGGTGCTGATGTAAAGGCAAATCAGACCGTCACAGAAGCAGAAGCAGTTAAGCTATTGGTAAAAGACCTTGCAGGATTTGTGGCAAAAGTAAATAAATACAACCGTAAATATGGATTTACACAAAACGAATTTGATGCACTTGTATCTTTTTGTTATAATGTTGGTAATATTGACGGATTGACAAAAAATGGAACACGTACAAAGGCGCAAATTGCTGATAAGTTTTTAGCATATTCTTACAGTGGCGGGAAATATATTCAAGGTCTTTACAATCGACGCATTAAAGAACGCGCACTTTTTAACAAGAAAGAAAACTAAACTATGGCATATAATTGGAAACAAACAGTTAAAACTATATGGGGTATTCTAGTCGGGGATTTAGGCGAGATTGCCACAGCAGGAATTATGGGTAACTTGATTGTAGAATCTGCTTACACGTTAAGAGGTTTTCAAAAACAAGGGGACTATAGCCAATCAAGAACAGCAAGTAAAACTTATACAAAAAATGTATCTGACGGAACTATTTCAGAGAATACTTTTGTACATGATTCTATAGGTTATGGTTTAGCGCAATGGACATATTACACTTTAAAGCAATCGCTGTATAATTATTGGAGTGAAGCATCTACAGTCAGTTCAATAGGCAATACATCCATGCAAGCGAAATTTTTGCTTTATAATCTAAAAAATGATTATGTAAAATTATTTGAATATTTTCTATAATTAATATAAAATCTTTTTAATCAAAAAATCAAGAAAATAACAAAAAAATAATAAAATTAAAATAATTAAATATATTTCATCAAAATTTAACATTAATATGATAAATATTAATTGTGAGGAATATAATGATGATTATAGTTTAAGTAAGTTATTATCTAATGATTATTTATATAATAAATTAGAAGAGTATCCATTTTCATTTATAGTTTTTAATAATTATGATGAAGCTAATAAGGTTTTGTATAATTTAATTAATACTATGATTAATAGTGGGTATATAACTAATTCTTTAAATAAGAAATTATACTTAAATAATTCGATTATATTTTTATTAAATAATAAAGAAGAAAGTAATTTGGGTTTTAATAATAATCTTTCTTTTATTCCTCAAAAATGTTAAAATAACTTTTAGGAGGAGAGAGTTATGAAGTTTTATAATACTTTAACAAGACAAGTAGAAGAATTTAAACCTCATTATGAAGGTAAGGTTTCTTTTTATACTTGTGGACCAACTGTATATCATTATGCTCATATTGGTAATATGCGTAACTATGTGGGTCATGACATTTTAGATAAGACTTTAAGATATATTGGTTATGAAGTTAAAAGAGTAATGAATATTACTGATGTTGGTCATTTAAAAAGTGATTCTGATACTGGAGAAGATAAGATGGTATCAAGTGCTAAAAGAGAGCATAAGACTGTATTAGATGTAGCTAAATTTTATACTGATGCATTCTTTAAAGATTTTGAGGCTTTAAACTGTCGAGTTCCAGATATTGTTTCACCAGCAACTGATAATATTGATGAGTATATTAAGATTATTAGTAGTTTATTAGAAAAAGGATATGCTTATCGTGCTGGGGGAAATGTTTACTTTGATGTTAGTAAATTATCTGATTATTATCAATTAACTAATCATAAGGAAGATGAGATGGTTGTTGGGGTAAGAGAAGGAGTAGAGTTTGATGAAAGTAAAAGAAATCAAGCTGACTTTGCTTTATGGTTTACTAAGAGTAAATTTGAAGATCAAGAATTAAAATGGGATTCTCCATTTGGAGTAGGTTATCCAGGATGGCATATTGAATGTTCAGGAATATCTATTAAATATATTGGAGAATATTTAGATATTCATGGTGGTGGAGTAGATAATATATTTCCTCATCACACTAATGAAATAGCACAAAGTGAGGCTTATTTAGGACATAAATGGTGTAATTATTGGTTTCATAATGAACATTTAATGGATGAAACTGGTAAGATGAGTAAAAGTCATGGTGCGATACTTTCAGTAGAAGAATTAATTAAAAGAGGATATAATCCTTTATCATTTAGATTTATGTGCTTAAATAGTCATTATCGTAAACAATTAGTATTTTCATTTGATAGTTTAAATAGTGCTGAACAAGCTTATTTAAAACTTAAAAATAAGATATCTTTAATTAAAGATGAAGGAGAATTAGCTGAAGGTGATTTTGATAAATATAAAAATATGTTTATTGAATATATAACTAATGATTTAAATACTGCTAATGCAATTACATTGTTATATGATTTACTTAAAGATGATACAGTTAATGGTCATACTAAGATTGAACTTGTTAGATCCTTTGATAAAGTTCTTAGTTTAGATTTACTTCCAGAAGTAAAAGAAGTAAGAAGTGATCATGAACATATTATGAAGTTAATTGAAACAAGAAATGAAGCTAAGAAAGCAAAGAATTTTGAACTTGCTGATGCAATAAGAGATGAATTATTAAGTAAGGGTATTGCTTTAGTTGATACTAGAGAAGGTACTATTTATAAAGAGGTTTAGAAGTGGAAGGTTTATTATATTTATTAGCACTTATTATTCCTTTAATAGCACAAATTTATGTAAGTGCTACTTATAAAAAGAATAGTAAGAAAGATAATGCTTTTGGATTAACTGGATATGATGTTGCTAGAAAGATTCTTGATAAGAATGAATTAAATAACTTATATGTAGTTGAAACTAAAGGAACTATGACAGATCATTATGATCCGACTAGAAAAACTGTTAAATTATCTACTGATGTTTATCATGGTAAATCAGTAGCATCTTTGGCAATTGCTGCCCATGAATGCGGACATGCTATTCAAGATAAAGAAGGTTATTTGTTTTTAAGAATAAGAAGTTTGATTTATCCAATTGTTAATTTAGGTACAAGACTTGCTTATATTATTCTTTTACTTGGATTAATCTTAGAATATATGGATTTAATTATGGTAGGTATTGTTTTAGTTGGATTAGGTTTAGTATTCCAAATTATTACTTTACCAGTAGAAATTAACGCCAGTAAAAGAGCTGCTAAAGAAATTGATCAAGCAAATTTAGGAAACAAAAAAGATCAAGCTGGAGTAAAAGAAATGCTTACTAGTGCAGCTTTAACATATTTAGCAGGTGTTTTATCAAGTGCATTAGATGTACTTAGATTATTATTGATATTTACAGATAGAAGAGACTAATGTCTCTTTTTTTGATATAATTAAGAAGAGGTGGATTATGAAAATTAATTGTGAATATTGTGATAGTATTATAGACACAGAAGTGGATAAAAAATGTCCAAATTGTAATGCTAGTTATGCAAAAAATAAAGAATATAAAGAATACATGAAAAAAGAAAAAGAAGAAGCAGCTAGAATGGAAGAATTTACTAATCAAGTTAAAGAACGTGTGATTAGTCAATTTAAAGTTAATCAAAAAGTGTCAAAAGTAATATTTGTAGTAGCAGCATTAATTGCAATAAGTATATTTATTGCAATGATTTATTCAATTTTATTTAGGTAATTTTGTTAAAAAATTGATATTTTTGCACAAAAACTTACAAATTTTGATTTTTTGTCCTTAATATATGATATACTCTTAATGTAGGAGCGGGATTGATACTATGCAAGAAAACATTATAGAGAGTACTAGTTATAGTAGTGTTAATATTAAAAGTATATTATACTTTGGAATTAAAAGATTTGTAGATATTATTGGATCATTGATTGGACTAATTTTTTTATTACCAATTTGTTTAATTGTTAAAATCTCTTATGTTTTACACAAAGATTTTAATTCAATATTTTTTACTCAATATAGAATAGGTAAAGATGGTAACTTATTTAAATTTTATAAATTTAGAACAATGGTACCTAATGCTGATGATGTATTATTTGAGTTACTTAAAAAAGATAAAAAAATGGCTAAAGAATATAAGATAAATAAAAAACTTAAGAATGATCCTAGAATAACTAAAATGGGGAAATATCTTAGAAATAGTTCTTTAGATGAATTACCTCAATTAATTAATGTATTAAAAGGGGATATGTCATTAGTAGGAAATAGACCATATTTACCTAGAGAACAAGATGATATGGGAGAGTACTTTGATGATATTATTAAAACTAAACCAGGATTAACTGGATATTGGCAAGTAAGTGGCAGAAGTGATACTAGTTTTGATTACAGATTAAAATTAGAAAAATATTATTCAAATAATTATAATTTATTATTTGATATTAAAATATTGTTAAATACTGTTAGAGTTGTTTTATTAAAAAAAGGAGCTAAGTAATAAGATACAAAACGGTATCTTATTATTTTTTTAGGAGTGTTTATGGCAAAGAAGAAAGAAATAATTATTTCTTGGCTGCTTCTTGTTATTTGGATGATTTTTATATTTATTATGTCTTCATTTAATGGCAATATTAGTAGTAATCAGAGTAACACAATTGCTACGATTTTATATAGTATTTTTAATATTGAATCTAATAGTAATGTTATATTTATTGTTAGAAAATGTGCTCATGTTAGTGAATATTTTGTATTGGGAATATTGACATTTAATTTAGCAAGTAAGTACGGAGTCAAGCTTACCTATCTGTTTTCTTTTTTGTTTTGTATTTTATATGCAAGTAGTGATGAATTTCATCAATTATTTGTTCCTGGCAGAGTTGGTTCAATAACCGATATTTTTATTGACATGATTGGTATTATCACTGCTTTACTGATTATGTACTTATTTAACAAATTTAAAACGAAGTTATTTTCTAATGATAATAGTTAGTTATATTTTTAATTTTATAGGTAGGAGTGTTTATGAAAATTATAATGTTAGGTCAAAAATCAATTCCTTCAAGGCAGGGTGGTGTTGAAATTGTTGTAGAAGAGTTAAGTACTAGATTGGTACAAAAAAGTCACGATGTTATTTGCTATAATAGAAGTGGCAAACATGTTATGAATAAAGACATAAAGCAAAATAAAATAAAAGAATATAAAGGTGTTAAATTAAAAAAAGTATGGACAATAGATAAAAAAGGATTAGCAGCAATGACATCTTCCTTTTTTGCGACTATTTGTGCGCTATTTTCTGATGCAGATGTAATTCATTATCACGCAGAAGGTCCATGTGCTTGGATGTGGATTATTAAATGGTTTAGTAAAAAAAGAATAGTTGCTACAATTCATGGATTAGATTGGCAAAGAGCAAAATGGGGTGGTTTTGCCACTAAATATATAAAATATGGTGAAAAAGTTGCTGTTAAATATGCCGATGAAATAATAGTATTAAGTAAGAATGTACAAAATTATTTTTATAAGGAATATAATCGCGAAACAAAATTTATTCCAAATGGTGTATCAAAGCCTAATATTATTAAACCTAAAATTATTAAAGATAGGTATAATTTAAATAATGATGACTATATTTTATTTTTAGGTAGAATAGTTCCAGAAAAAGGTATTCATTATTTGATAGATGCATATAGCAAAATTATGACTAATAAAAAATTGGTTATAGCTGGTGGAGCAAGTGATACTGATGCGTATTTTCAAAAATTGAAAAATTTAGCAAAAAATAATAAAAATATAATTTTTACGGGATTTGTTCAAGGAAAAGTTTTAGATGAATTATATAGTAATTGTTATATTTATACATTACCTTCTGATCTTGAAGGAATGCCTTTGAGTTTACTTGAAGCAATGAGTTATGGTAATTGTTGTTTAACATCCGATATTTCTGAGTGTGCAACTGTCATTGAAAATAATGGCGTTACATTTAAAAAATCAGATGTTAAAGATTTAATAAAATCTTTACAATACTTATGTGACAATCCACAAAAGGTAAAACAATATAAGAATAAATCTCAAAAATACATTTTAGATAAATATAATTGGAATGATGTTGTAGATAAAACGTTAGAATTGTATAGAGGAGATAATTAATGAAAGTTTTAATGTTGAGAACTAATAAGGTTGATCCAGATCCTAGAGTCGAAAAAGAAGCTTCAGCTCTTTTAAAAGATAATGATATACAATTAACTATATTAGCTTGGGACAGAAATGACAACTATAAATGTAAAAAAGAAACACTAAAATTGTTTAATGGTAATGTTCCTATATACAGAATTGGTATAAAGGGAAATTGGGGAAAAGGAATGAAAAATAATATTTTACCCGCCTTGAAATATGAAATATATCTTTTTTTCTGGTTATTAAAGAATATAAAGGAATACGATGTAATTCATGCATATGATTTAATGACTGGATATCCAGCACTTATTCCAATAAAGATATTTAAAAAGAAATTAGTATATGATTGTTGTGATTATTATGCTGATTCTCAACAAGGACCAAACTTTATTTTAAATATTTTAAAAAAAATGGAAACAGGAGTATTTTCTGCGGCTGATTATTCAATAATTTGCAGTGAAAAAAGAAAAGAGCAAATAAAACCTGCGATACCTAAAAATTTATACATAATACATAATTCGCCAAACATTAATGATTTTAATATAAGTAGCAAAAATCATAATAAAATTATTAAATCTAATAGTAAAAAAATAAAATTTGTTTATGTCGGGAATTTTTGTATTGATAGATGGTTGATTGGCTTTTTAGTGGAAGCTGCTAAAATGCCCGAAGAAATAGAAGTTCACATTGGAGGATTTGGTGGTTTAAATGATGAAATGGAGCAGATTGCCTGTAAATCTTCAAATATTTATACTTATGGAAAAATGAATTATTCTGATGTACTTCAATTAGAAAGTGAATGTGATTGTTTAATTGCTTTTTATGAACCACATCTTAGAAATCATATTTATGCAGCACCTAATAAATTTTATGAGGCGTTAGCAATAGGAAAGCCTTTAATTATGCTTAAAGGTTCAGGTATGTCTGAGATTGTTGAAAGTGAAAACTTAGGTGCAGTAATTGAGCCTAATGGAAAATCGTTAAAAAATGGAATTGATAAAATTAAAAAACTAAAAAATGATAAGAAATTAAAGCAAAGAATGTCACAACTATTTGAAAATAATTATAGTTGGACAATAATGGAAAAAAGACTTAATAATTTATATAATAGTTTAAAGGATGAGTGATATGAGTGGACAAAATAGTAAATTAAAAATTTTTTGTACGTATGTAATAGTTTTGTTACCAATATTAGGAATGTATGGTTTTATGTCAAAAAGTATTACTTTAGCTGATATATTAATAATTATTGCTTTGACATTGGTTTTGATTGATTCTATTATTACTAAAAAATTGGTAATATCCAATAAAGATTATTTTGTCTTTACTATATGGTGTGTGTTATCTACACTTTATGCTTCAGCATTTTATGCTGGATTATTTTCAGGAATTACTGGTGCTCAAATGATTAAATTATTGGTTTATTCACTCGCAATAATTGTTGTTCCTATTCGATACTTTGACTTTAATTTAGCAACAAAAATATATACAAAAATTGTTATATTATTATCTATAATTGTATTTGTTCAATACTTTATTTATTTAATTAAAGGAACTTTTTATCCTTGGGTAATTAATAATAAATATTTTCCAGCTATATATGTAAATGATGATTATTTTTCTACAGGCTATTTATATATGCTTGGTGGTGGAACATTTCGTCCATCTAGTATTTTTTCTGAACCTGCATTGTTTGCACAGTATGTATCTCCTTGCTTGGCTTTAAATATGTTTTCTAAAGACAGCAAAAATAAATATTTAATATTATTAATTATAACTATAGCCACGTTCCTAGGTAAATCGGCAAATGGGATCATTTATGTGGCCGCAATGTGGTTTTTTTATATTTTAATAAATTTTTATACAACTCTTAAGAAAAATAGTTTTAAATTGAAACCTTCTTTTATTATTATACTTTTGTGTTTATTGCTTTTATCACCTGTTTATGTTCCAAAAATTAATAATTTGATTTTTGGAAATGAAAAATATTCTTTAATGAATAGAATATCTGAAATTAATGATGATAAAGGCGAAACTTCTGGAAGTATGAGAATTATGAGAGGTTGGCAAATTTACAATAAAATGAATTTTACTGAAAAAGTATCTGGCATTGGGATTGGAAATATTCTTAATTATTTAAATATTCATCCAAATACTGTAAAAATGTTTACTAAATCCTATAATGGATATATGAGTGGGTTATCGGCTATATTTGTAAATTTTGGATTAGTTGGAGGAATAATTTTTTTAATTTGGTTATTTAAACAATATTTCAATAAAAATGAATTATCTAAATGTTTGGTTATTTTTTTTGTTTTATATTTAATTGCATCTAACTCTTTTTTGGCACCACAGTATGTTGTTACTATTATATTAATAATTTCTACAAATGCACTAAAAAATAATTGTAATTAAATAAAATAAAAATTAGAAAGGTGGAAATGAATATGAAAACAATGACTATTACTCTTCATGATACAGACAATTGTGGATCTTCACTACAAGCTTTTGCATTGCAAACTTTTCTGTTGGATAATAATGTTGATAATCAAATAATTAATTATGTTCCAAATTATACTAGAAATAATGGTAACGTGATTAAATATTTTATAAAAAATATAGTTTATTTTAAATATATAAGAAATAGAAACAAAAAATTTCAAAATTTCAAAAATACATATTTAAAAATTACAAAAGAAAAATATAAAAATATAACTGAATTAAATGAGGCATCCTTAAATTGTGATTGTTTAATAACCGGTAGTGATCAACTTTGGAATTCATCCTACCAATGTGGTAATGATCCTGCTTTTTATTTAAATTTTGATACTTTATCAAAGAAAATCGCTTATGCTGTGAGTGTTGGAAAAAGTAATATTGAAAAAAGTAATTTAGAAATTATTCAAAAAAATGTGAAAAATTTTGATTGGATTTCTGTTCGAGAAGGAACAACAGTTTCACAATTGAAATCATTATTTCTAGATACAAAAATAGATTATGTATGTGATCCAGTTCTTTTAAACGATTCTAAAAGATATGATCTTATTAAAAATAAGAGAATAATAGCGGAAGATTATGTGTTAGTTTATATGGCTCAAATACCTAATACAGAAAAAATGAATGAAATTATAAAAAAAGTAAAAGAAACATTTGATATTAAGGTTGTATTGATTGGTTCTTATCGAAATAGATGTGATTCTGATATTCATATGAGAGATGTGGATCCGGGTGATTTTTTAAGTTTAATATATTATGCAAGTTATATAATTTCAAATTCTTTTCATGCAACTATGTTTTCACTTATGTATGAAAAGGAATTTTTATCAATTTTGCCAGATAAAAACGGTGCGAGAATTAAGGAAATCTTGGATAAAGTTGGATTAGCTAGCAACTATATGAATATTGATGATGATATTGAAATCCCACGTATAGAAAATTATGACCTAGTTAATATTGAACTTAATAAATTTAGAGATTTTTCTAGGAATAAATTACTTGAAAATATATTAGGAACTAAACATGAATAATAAATTTAGGGTAGTAATAAAAAATATATTTTCAATGATTTTTGCTAATGGAATTTCTTTTATAATATCAGCATTAATAACACTTATTATTCCAAAGATTTTAAATGTAGAAAATTATTCTTATGTTCAATTATATATATTTTATACTTCATATGTAAGTTATCTGCATTATGGATGGGTAGATGGTATTAGATTACGCTATGGCGGGATTTTTTACGATAATATAGATAAAAGTGTTTTTAAAAGTCAAATTGTTTTATATAATTTAGTTCAGTTTGTAATTTCTACTATTGTAATAATAGTAATTATATTACTCGGATTTAATGGTAATAGACAAATAGCGCTTCTTGCTGTTGGAATATGTATGATGATTAGATTACCAAGAATAATGCCACAGTATATTCTTGAAATGTCTAATAGAATAACCGAATGTGCAAGAATTACTATAATTGAAAAAGTATCATATTTAATAATTACAATTATCATACTTATTACTGGTAAAGCTTCAGTATTATCTTTGTTAATTGCAGACTTAATAGGCCAACTATTATCTTGTATATATGCTTTTTATTGTTGTAGGGATATTTTGAAATCTAAACCAGATAATATAAATAATGCTGTAAAAGAAACTAAAAAGAATATATTTTCTGGTATAAAATTGACTATAGCCAATATATCAAGTTTGTTAATAATTGGAATTGTTCGACAATTTATAGAATTTAAATGGGATGTAACTACATTTGGTAAATTGTCATTGACCATTAGCATTTCAAATCTTTTAATGTTATTTATAAGAGCAATATCAATGGTAATGTTTCCAACTTTAAGAAGAGTTGATAAAGAAAAACTATCTGAAATATACTCATTAATGAGAATAGGAATCATGATTCCTTTATTAGGAATGTTAATATTATATAGTCCTTTAAAAATGATCATATCAAGTTGGTTACCTCAATATAGTGATAGTTTAAAATATATGGCAATATTATTTCCGATGTGTATATTTGAAAGTAAAATGTGCTTACTTATTGAAACATATTTAAAGACTTTAAGATTAGAGGGATGGTTATTAAAAATTAATATTATTACGTTGTTTTTGAGCTTTTTTACTACAATCTTGACTACTTGCGTACTTCACAATTTAACATTAGCTGTTTTATCAATTGTTTTATTATTAGCTTTTAGATGTGTATTTGCAGAAAAGATATTAGCAACACGTATTAATATTGATTTTACTAAGCATAGTATATATGAATTATCTCTCGTAGCTATATTTATATTATCAAGTTGGTATATTGGTGGTATAAAAGGTTTAATTATTTATTTGTTATTTTATGTAATTTATTTATATCTAATAAGAAATAATATAAAACAATTAATTATTTTTTTAAAGAAAGGATTGAAAAAGAATGAAAATTAAAGTTATGAGTGTTTTTGGGACTAGACCTGAAGCTATCAAAATGGCTCCTTTAATTAAGGAATTAGAACGCAGACAAGAGATTGATAGTATTGTATGTGTAACAGCACAACATAGGCAAATGTTAGATTCTGTATTGGAAACATTTTCTATAGTTCCTGATTATGATTTAGATATTATGAAACAAGGTCAATCATTATCAGATATTACTTCTAGGGTTTTGTATGGTTTGGAGAATGTTATAAAAAAAGAATCTCCTGATATAGTTTTGGTACATGGAGATACAACAACTACTTTTGCAGGAGCTTTAGCAGCTTTTTATAATAAGGTTGCAATAGGCCATGTTGAGGCGGGGTTAAGAACAAATAATAAATATAGTCCTTATCCTGAAGAAATGAATAGGCAAATGGTTGATTGCATGACAGATATGTATTTTGCACCAACTGAATTAAGTAAGCAAAATTTATTAGATGAAAACATCGAAGAAAATAAAATCTATGTAACAGGAAATACTGCAATAGATGCAATGTCTACTACTGTAAAAATTGATTATTATCATCCTGAATTAAATTGGATTAACGCTAAAGATAGACTTATATTAGTAACTGTTCATCGTAGAGAAAATCTTGGAGAACCAATGAAAAATATTTTTAAAGCAATTCGAAGAATCGTTAATGAGTTTAAAGATGTAAAAGTTGTATATCCAGTACATCTAAATCCTCAAATAAGAGACATTGCGCATGAAATATTTGATGGTTGTGATAGAGTTAAATTAATAGAGCCTTTAGATGTTTTTGATTTCCATAATTTTATAAATAAGTGTTATATGGTTATGTCTGATAGCGGTGGAGTTCAAGAGGAAGCTCCAACATTAGGGAAACCTGTTTTAGTTTTAAGAGATACAACAGAAAGACCCGAAGGTATAAATGCTGGTACTTTAAAACTTGTTGGTACCGATGAAAATAATATTTATGAACAAGCTAAAATATTATTAACTGATAAGAAAGTGTATGATGCCATGAGTAAGGCATCTAATCCATATGGAGATGGTCATTCTTCTCAAAAAATAGTTGATGCTATTATTGAAAAATTTAAAATATAGTTGAATAGGTGGTTATTATGAAATTAGTAGAATTGCTGAAATCGAATTCGTTATTGAGACGTGTAGTTAAAAGAACTAAAATTAAAAAAGAATATTATAAAGATTATAAGCAATTTTCAAAATATTATATGGATTCCAGCAATGGTATTAATCAAACAGAATATAGAATTATTTTTATAGCACATAGCATTGAAAAAGGAATGACGCATAAAAATTTAAGGCCTTTTGGAGAAAAAAAAATAAATGATATTTTAAATAATTTGATAATTTTAGATAATTTTAATGTGACTAAATCAACAGCTTATTCCATTGGATACAATATTTTGATTAAGTGGAAAAATTTATATGATATAAATAATTGGTATAAAACAAATTGTTATATTAAAGTTACAAAATATTTAGAAAATGCAAAACATAATTTTGTTGAGTGTAAAGTAGGATCTTTTGTTAATACCAAAGATGAGTACAGCAAATATTATAATTTTGACTATCTTGATGCAATTCAAACTAGACATTCTGTAAGAGACTTTAAAATTAAAGAAATAAATCAAAAAGATTTAAAATATTGTATTCAATCAGCAATATGGAGTCCATCAGCGTGTAATAGACAAATGTGTAAAATATATTACGTTAAATCTAATAATAAAAAGAAAGAGCTTTCTGATGCTATAATGGGACTAACAGGATTTAATAATGAATCAATAAATTTGTTTCTTATTACATATGATATATCTGCATTTCTATTCTTTGGCGAAAGAAATCAAGGCTACTTTAATGCTGGATTATTTGCTATGAACTTTGTTAATGCTCTTCATTTTAGGGGAATTGGTTCTTGTTTCTTACAATGGGGGAATAAACATTCTCAAGAGAAAAGTATTAAAAAAATACTAGGAATTCCTAAAAACGAGAAAATAGTTATATCTATTGCTGCTGGATATTATAAAGACAATACATTGGTTCCTAGGAGTCAAAGAAAGAAAATATCTGAAATATACAAAGAATTATGAGGTTGAAAATAGAATATGAATAAAGATTACTCCATTAGTTTTGTAAGATGTATTTCTATGATTTTTATCATTCTCTGTCATGTTTTTCAATATTTTGATAAAGAAATTGCATGGTGGCTAAATGTTGGTGTTCAATTATTTTTATTTATTTCAGGATGGTTATATTCGAATAAAAAAATTGATAATTATAAAAAATTTTATTTAAAAGAATTTATAAAAATTTTATTACCTTATTATTTGTATATATTAATTATAACAATTTTATATTATATTTTTGCTCCAACTATTATTAATTTAAATGATTTTTTTAAGTCACTTCTTTTATGCGGGACATTAAAGGGTTTAAGTCATTTATGGTTTATAAGATATATTGTTTTATGTTATTTATTATTGCCTTTTTTATATATAATTTTCAATGAACAAAAAGTGGCATCAAAGACAATTTTTAAATTATTTATGTTATTTTTTTGCTTTGAGCTATTAGGTCTTTTATCTAATAATTTTATCAATGGAACATGGATAAATTGTTTTATATTAGGTTTTTTTATTAATAAGTATAAGTCTTTATTGAAAAAACGTCTATTACCTTCTACTATGACAATATTATCTTTAATCCTGATAATCGCTGAGTTATTAATTAAATACTATTTTAGACTTAAATTTCAAGGAATATTTTTAATGTTCTTTAACAAGTATTGTAATATTTGCCATTTACTATTGTGTGTGCTATTATTTTTTACTCTGAAAAAAGTTTATTCTATTTTTTATAAAAATAAAGTATTAGAAAATTCTTTAGATTTTACTGATAAATACTCTTATTACATATATCTTACTCATCATATATTTATATTGGGAAAAATATCTTTTTTTAATTATATTGATAATGTTTACATTGCATTTTGTCTAGTAATTATCGCTACTTTTGTTTCGGCGTATTTATTGTTTTTGCTTTCTGATTTGTTTAAAAAGTTATTTAACTCTAATTTTAAATACTTGTAAATTTTATTAAAAATAATAAATGTGTAAAATTAATTTTTATATTATTTCCATTTTTAAAAAAAGAGTGAATACTCTTTTTTTAATTGTATTAAGTTTTTATTTAATGTATAATTAAATAATAGAGGGTAGTGATACTATGGAAGAGATCAATTTAAGTGAATTATTTCATTATTATATTAGTAAGATGTTTATAATTATTCTTTTTGTTTTTTTAGGGCTTGGTTTAAGTGTATTTTATAGTGCGATTATTCAAAAGCCTTTATATAGTAGTTATACAACTATTTTACTTAAGGATAGCGGTAATAATGCGATGCTTTTAAAGACTTATGGTGAACTTATTAAGAGTAAGAATATTTTAAATAAGGTTAATAGTAATCTTGGTTTAAATTATAAAGCTGATGATTTAAAGGGTATGATTAATGTTGAAAGTTTAAATAGTACTGAGATTATTAAGATTACGGTTAATAATAGTAATCCAGATGATGCTGCTAAACTTGCTAATGAGATTGCTAGTGTATTTAATAGTGAAATTGGTAATTATTATAGTAATGTTAAAAGTAGTATGGTTGTAGATAAGGCTGAAGTTAGTAGTAGTCCGTTTAATGTTAATTTGATGAAACAAATTGTTATTGGGGCTTTTATAGGTGGAGTTATTGGAGTAGTTGTTGTATTTATTAAGTTCTACTTTGATACAATAGTTAAGAGTAGTGAAGAAGTTGAATCTAAGCTTAATTTACCGGTTATAGGAATTATTCCTTTAGTTGGAGGTAGAAGATAATGAATAGTAAAGAGTTAGTTATATGTACGAATCCTAAATCTAGTGTAGCTGAGTCTATACGTATGCTTAGAACTAATTTAGAATTTAGTTTTGTAGATAATGATGTTAATGCGGTAATGATTACAAGTTCGATTGCTAAAGAAGGTAAGAGTTTTGTAGCTGCTAATTTAGCATGTGCTTTTGGGATGACTAAGAGAAAAACTTTACTTGTTGATTGTGATTTAAGAAAAGGTAGAATTGAAAGAATATTTGGTTTAAAGAATAAACCTGGTTTATCTAATTTACTTTTAGATGATATTTATGCATATCAAGATTATATTTATACTACTGATATTGGTAATTTATCGGTTTTACCTATAGGTATTGTTCCACCTAATCCAAGTGAGTTATTAGGTTCTGAAAAATGTCAAATTTTATTTAGATATTTAAAGCAAGATTATGATTTAATTATTTTAGATTGTCCTCCTATTGCGGATGTTGCTGATGCTTTGGTGTTATCTAAGATTGCTGATGAAGCAGTTATTGTTTGTGCAGCTAATTATACACCTGCTGATGAACTTACTAGTACAAAGAAAGCTTTAGAACAATCTGGAATAAAGATTGCTGGTGTTGTTGTTAATAAGGTTGAAAAAGATAAGAAGAAACGTTATTAGAGGTTATATGAAGAAGTTTGTTATTGTTATAATTAGTTTCTTTTTACTAACTGTTGGTGTTAAAGCAGATACTTTAACTAGTATTACTGGTGAAAAAAATCTGATTATTAATCATGATGGAGTATATGTTGTTAAGATTAAAGCTGAAGGTGTTATAAGTAGGTTAGATATTACTTATAGTGTTAGTGATAATCTTAAAGTTGAAAAGGTTGAGATTGGTAAATCTTTTAGTAGAGTTTCTGCTGCTGGTAATAATTATGTTTTAAGTAGTAATGTTAATGAAGGTGATGTTTTTAATATTACTGTTAGAGGTAATAATACTGGTGGTGGAAAGATTAGGATTACTAAATGCATTGCTACTATTAATGGTGATGATGTTAATTTATTAGAAAGTTCTTTTGATATTAATGTTATAAGTAATGATGCTTTGGATAGAGCTAAAAGATTAGTTGATAAGGCTGTTGCTACTTTAGATAGAATTGACTATGAGAATGCTTTAAATAGTGTTAAGGGGTTAACTAGTAAAGATGATTTAGATAAAAATGAACTTATGAATAAATTAAATGAAATTAGTGATAAATTACTTAAAGATGATACTAGGGTTGTATGTGATGATAATAGTAAAGCTAAAAAGATATGGATGTATTTAAGTATAGGTTTACTTGTTTGTTTAGTTGCTGAGAGTTCTTATATTATTTATTTAAAAGAAAAATAAGAATGTTTTTCTTTTTTTATAGGGAGGATTTATGAATGATATTGAAATTGCTAGAAGTGTAAAACTTGATAAGATTGTTGATGTGGCAAAATCTTTAGGGATAGATGCTGATGATTTGGAATTATATGGTAAATATAAAGCTAAAGTAAGTAAGGATGCTTATTTGAAAGTTAAAGATAATAAGGATGGTAAACTTATTTTGGTAACTGCTATTAGTCCCACTCCGTTAGGTGAGGGTAAGACTACAATTAGTATTGCACTTGCTGATGGTTTAAGAAAGATTGGAAAGAAAAGTGTACTTGCTTTAAGAGAACCTTCTTTAGGTCCGGTATTTGGAATAAAGGGTGGTGCTACTGGAGGAGGACATGTTCAAATTGCACCAATGGAAGATATCAATTTACATTTTACTGGAGATATTCATGCGATAACTTCGGCGAATAATTTATTAGCTAGTTTAATTGATAATCATATTTATAATGGTAATGCTTTAGGTTTTGATAGGGTTGTTTGGAAAAGATGTGTAGATTTAAATGATCGTCAATTAAGGGTTGTTAATACTGGGTTAAGTGGTGAAAGTAAGATTGTTCCAAGAATGGATGGTTTTGATATTTCGGTTGCTTCTGAAATAATGGCTATTTTTTGTTTAGCAAGTGATTTAAATGATTTAAAAGCAAGAATTGGTAATATTATTGTTGGTTATACTAAGGATAATAAACCAATATATGCTAGAGATTTAAATGCTGAGGGTAGTTTAACAGTTTTACTTAAAGATGCTTTAATGCCTAATTTGGTTCAAACTTTAGAACATACTCCGGCTTTTGTTCATGGTGGTCCTTTTGCAAATATTGCTCATGGATGTAATAGTGTTCTTGCTACTAATTATGCTTTAAAATTTGGCGATTATGTTGTTACTGAAGCTGGTTTTGGAGCTGATTTAGGAGCTGAAAAGTTTTTAGATATAAAGTGTCGTTTAATGAATAAAAAGCCTGATGCGGTTGTTATTGTGGCAACTATTAAAGCTTTAAAATATCATGGTGGTATTTTAAAAGAAGATATTTTAAAACCTAATAAAGATGGTTTACTTAAAGGTTTAGATAATTTATTTAGACATATTGATAATTTAAAAAATAAGTTTGGTTTAAATGTTATTGTAGCAATTAATAAATATAATTCTGATACAGATGAAGAGATTAATTTACTTAAAAGTGAATTAGAGAAGAAAGGTGTTAATTTATCTTTAGTAACTGGATGGGCTGATGGTGGTGATGGTGCTACTGATTTAGCTAAGAATGTTGTTAGTTTATGTGATAAGGAATCTAAGTTAAATTTTACTTATGATTTAGAGATGTCTATTAAAGACAAGATTAAAAGCGTTGCAACTAAGATATATGGTGCTAAGAATGTTTCTTATAGTGATGAAGCTTTAGATTCTATTAAATTAATTGAAGAGTTAGGTTTTGATAATTATCCAGTATGTATAGCAAAAACTCAATATTCTTTTTCTGATGATCCTAAGAATTTAGAATGTAATGATGATTATGATATTCATGTTAGAGATGTTGTTTTAAAAAATGGTGCTGGGTTTATTGTAGTACTTGCTGGTAAGATTATGACGATGCCGGGATTACCTAAAGTTCCTGCTGCTGAATCTATTGATATTGATGAGAATGAAAATATTGTTGGTATTTTTTAACAAGGGTAACCTTGTTTTTTTTATTGTTTTGTGCTAGTATATCTTCTTAATTGTGGGGGTATATTTATGATGGTTCCAGATAGTATGGCCTATAAATTGGTTCGTGAGTTATCTAGTGATGAAGAACGTCTTTATTTTATAGGTAATCATTTAGTTGATTATGATTCTAAAATAGTTAGTTATATTTTAGCTTTAGATAGTGATTTATCTAAGTTTGAATGTTTGCCTCTTTTAACCAATGAATATTATATTAGTTTGGTTATTGATTCGATGTCTAGTGATGATGCGATTGCGAGAGCAATTATGGAGTTGCCGGAGACTTTTTCTTTGAGTTTTATTAAACATAAAATAAGCGGTTTTAGTCTTGCTAGCAAAGTTTTTTCAGAAAATGATGTTTTATATGAGGATGGTTATGAAAATGCTCGTGAGAGGTTTAAAATAGATGATTTTGATGGTTCTAGTCTTCCTTCTGATATGACTTTTGGAATTGAGTTAGAGGTTATTGGTGGTAATTCTAGAAGAATGAGATATTTTAATATTAAACCTTTTGGAACTTGGAATAATGTTAATGATGATTCTTTAGCTCCTAATAGTGTAGAAGTAACTTCACCAATTCTTCATTATACTTCAAAGGATATGTCAGAACTAAGGGCAGTATGTAGCTATTTAAAAAGTAATGGTTCTTATACTGATGGTTCTTGTGCTGGTCATATTCATATTGGTTTAAATAGTTTTAAGAGTCCTCAAGCTTTATATAATTTTTATTCTATTTTTTCTTTAATGGAACCTATTCTTGTTTTAATTAGTAATAGAGCTGGAGAACTTCCTCGTGAAGGCTTAGGTATGTTTTCGGAGTTATATCAGGGATTTTTTGAATTTTTAAGAAAAGAAAATGTTATTGATTTTAAGGATATAAATGATACAGTTTCTCAATTATATTATGAGTTACAAACAGGACATAAATATTGGACTGTAAATATAGGTAATAAGTTTAATAGACTTCATCCTAAAGATACTATGGAATTTAGAATTCCTAATGGTTCTTTAGATCCTGATGTTATTATGCATAATATGAAATTATTTGGTAGACTTATTATGATATCTAATTTAATTGATAAGGATCATATTGAAGATGTAATTGATCATTTAAAAACAGGTAGTTATGATGATATTATTATATATTTTCTTAAGTTAGTATTTGATGATCTAGGTGATAGAGAATACTTCTATGAAAGATGGATAGATAATTATGATTTAATGTTAAGAAATAAAGATAAATGTAAGTTTTTCTTTATTTCTGAAGAAGCAAAAAGAGAATTATATTTTTAATTCTCTTTATTATTTGCTTTCATTTCAAATAGGATATCTCTTAATTGCATTGCTTTTTCAAAATCTAGTTCTTTAGCTGCTTTACGCATTTCTTGTTCTAGTTTTAAGCAAGCATCATGGAATTCTTTTTTACTCATTTTTTCTTTTGTTTCGTCTTTGATTTCATTTGATATTAAATCTCTTATTTCTTTGATGATAGTTTTAGGAACAATACCATGTTCTTCATTATATTTCATTTGAATTTCACGTCTACGAGCAGTTTCTTTAATGGCTTTATCCATAGATTCAGAAATTGTATCAGCATACATAATTACATGACCATTGGCATTACGAGCTGCACGTCCGATAGTTTGAATTAAACTTCTTTCACTTCTTAAGAATCCTTGTTTATCGGCATCCATGATTGCAATTAAACTTACTTCAGGGATATCTAATCCTTCTCTTAATAGGTTAATACCAACAATACAATCATATTTACCTAAACGTAGATCTCTGATGATTCTTAGACGTTCAAAGGTTTTAACTTCATTATGTAAATATGCGACTTTTTTATTTAAACTCTTAAGATAGTTAGTAAGCTCTTCAGCCATTCTTATTGTTAGAGTAGTAATTAAAACTCTTTCATTTTTTTCAATACGTTTATTAATTTCTTCTAGTAGATCATCTATTTGTCCTTCAGTTTTCTTAACTTCAATAGTTGGATCTAATAATCCTGTTGGTCTAATGATACATTCTGTTACTTGATTATTTGTAAGTGATAGTTCATAATCACCTGGTGTAGCAGAAATATAAATTGCTTGATGAATTTTTTCATTAAATTCTTCTAATTTTAATGGTCGGTTATCTAGGGCACTTGGTAATCTAAATCCATAGTCAACTAAGGTTTGTTTACGCATTCGATCACCATTATACATTGCTTTTACTTGAGGTATGGTAACATGTGATTCATCAACAACTAAAAGATAATCATCACCAAAGAAATCCATAAGGGTTGATGGAGTTTCACCTTCACCACGTAAAGCTAAGTGTCTACTATAGTTTTCAATACCATGACAAAAACCTGTTTCTCTTAACATTTCTATGTCATATTCACAACGTTCTTGAATTCTTTGTTTTTCAATTAGTTTTCCATGTTCTTCAAAATATTTAATTCTTTCATCTTTTTCTTGTTCAATTCTTTTAATAGCTTCTTGAAGTTTTTCATCACCTGTAACAAAGTGACTAGCTGGGAAAATAGTAATGTTTTTAACATTTTGAATGATATTACCAGTAAGGATGTCGAATTCACTTAAACGTTCAACTTCGTTACCAAACATTTCAATACGAACACCGTTTTTTCTTTCATTTGCAGGTACGATATCTATAATATCTCCATTAGCTCTAAAGGTACCTCTATGAAAATCTAATTGGCTTCTTTCATAGGTCATTGAAACTAATTTATCTAGAATATCATTTCTTTTTATTTTATCTCCAACTTGAAGTATTAACATATTATTTTTATATTCTTCTGGTTCACCAATACCATAAATACAAGAAACACTAGCTACTACTATAGTATCTTTATAATTAATTAAACTACTTGTAGCACCATGTCTTAATTCATCAATTTCATCATTAATGCTTGAATCTTTTTCAATATAAGTATCAGTAGAAGGAACATATGCTTCTGGTTGATAATAATCGTAGTAGGAAACAAAGTATTCGACATGATTATTTGGGAATAGTTCTTTAAACTCTGAATATAATTGTCCAGCTAAAGTTTTATTATGAGCTAAAACAAGAGTAGGTTTATTAACATTAGCAATAACATTAGCAATCATAAAAGTTTTACCAGTTCCAGTTGCTCCTAATAGTACTTGACTTTTTTTACCTTCATTTATACCATCAGTTAGTTCTTTAATAGCCTTAGGTTGATCTCCACTTGGTTTAAAATTTGATACTAGGTTAAACATATTATCCCTTCTTTCTTTCTTATTATATCATGGATTTTTATTTACATATTATTTATATTGATATTTAATATTTATAACATTAATGCTTATTTTTTTGATATTATATAGTTGGAGGATTATATGAATCAAATTAGTAGAGCTTATATTGTATCTCATATTAGAATTAGAGATGAGATATTTAATGACTGGAGTAATTTTAATAAAATTTTAAAAGATGGTCCTGAAAGTATGAAAGAGCATCTTGCTAAGTTATGGAATGATATATCTCCAGAAGATATTAATAAAGATTTTGAACTTACTGATAAAGATAGAGTAATTACTAAAAATGATTTTGATGTAACAATGAATCATGTTGGTGATTACCCGGTATTTTATTTTATCATGCCTGATCCAGATTCTGTTCAAGCTCAAGCAAAATGTGTAGCTTTAGCTATTACACCAACTAGACCTAGATATTTTACAATGGAAATTAGTAAGAAAATGAAATCAGAAGAAACTTATTATATTATGGGTGAATGGATGTTTAAAGATGGTAATTTTACTCATTTAAATTTAGGACCAATACCTAATGGAACAGTAGCAAATTTTGCTTCTCATGTATCAGTAGTATTAGATAAGAATTTAAAAAAGGAACAATAGTTGTTCCTTTTTTAATTGTTTAAATAAAATTCATAGTATTCATCAAATGTTATACCTTCGTTATAAACTTTTGTTGCTAAATCGACACCTAGATAACGGTAATGCCATGATTCAAATTTATATCCTGTTATTTCTTCTTTATCTTCTGGGTATCTTAGAATAAAACCGTATTTATGAGCATTATTAAGCATCCATTGGTAACTTTCAGTATCTTTAAATGAATCATTTTTATCATAGAAATCTGAAACATCAATAGCATAACCAGTTTCATGTTCTGATGAACCAGCTCTAGCGGCATAATCATCAGCTTTTCTTGTGCCATAAACTTGTTTTCTTTGCTTCCATAATTTATCTTGGTATTCATAGTCACGATATGAAGATAATATTAAAATTGTATAACCATCTGCTTTAGCAGCTTCAGCTAGATTTTTATATGCTTCATAGGCTTCACTGTTAAGCTCATTATTAGCGTATGAATAGGTTGCTGATGTTTTAACAATATCGCTTGCTTGGTAATCTTTAGTTAAAGCATGATATTTATTTACTAACATAGCAGTTCCTTTTGAAGTATCAGTATCAACTAAATCTTTATAGTAATCTTTATCACGATTAACATTTACTAAAGCCACAATTTCGGTTAAAGATTTACTATCATTTTTCTCATAATAAGATAAGTATCGATCTAAATTTTTAAACATAAAGTATTTTTCATTAATTAATTTAACAATATTAGAATTTTTATCTTTGGAAAGAAGTATTTCTAATTCATTATTATTTAATTTAGAACTTAAGGTTTTATATTCTTCTAGGGTATATTCTTTTTGTAAGAATTTATATTCATATGTTTGTTTATATTTATAATTGTTAATAACTTTAATACCTACTATTAGTAAAATTAGAGCTACTATAGATATAAATAACATCTTCTTAACTTTCTTTTTTAACTTTCTTTTAGCCATGATTCACCTTCTTATTATATATTCATTATATCATGTTTTCTTTAGTTGTAGTAAAATTTAAACTTTTGTTGTATAATTGTAACATAAAAAAGGAGTGAAAATATGGATAAGATATATATTTTTGGACATCGTAAACCTGATACTGACTCTGTATGTGCAGCTATTAGTTTAAGTTATTTAAAAAAACAAATGGGTTTAAATGCTGAACCAAGAATACTTAGTGAAATTAATGCAGAAACTGAATATGCTTTAAAAAAGTTTAAAGTTCCTGTTCCTAAGTATTTAAATGATGTTAAAGTTCAACTTAAAGATGTTAAATATAAAAAGAATTATTTTGTTAATGAAAATGATTCTATTTATAGAACTTATAACTATATGACTACTAAAGGTATAACTGGTATTCCTCTAGTAGATGATAAGAAAATGTTTAAGGGTTATGTTTCATTAAAAGAGATTGCTAATGAATTGATTTGTAGTGATACAAATATTTTAAATACATCTTTTGATAATTTAGCTGAAACTTTAAATGCTTCTAAAGTTTATAAATTCGATGAAGAAATAATTGGTAATGTTATGGCAGTTGCTTTACCTTATAGATTATTTATGTCTACTATTAATGTTGATAGTACCTCAATATTAATTGTCGGTAATAGAGAGCATATCATTGATTTTGGATTAGAAAGAAAAGCAAAATTGATTATTGTTATTAATAATGTATCTTTAACTCCTGAAGAAATTAAACTTGCTAAAAAGAATAAAGTTAATATTATTGTAACACCTTATGATACTTTTAAAACAAGTAGAATTATTACTTTAGCTAACCCAATTAAGATAATTAAAAGAAATATTTCAGCTATTTGTTTTAATCCTAATGATTATTTAACTGACTTTTTAGAGGTGTCTAATCGTTTAAAACATACTAATTATCCTATTGTTAATAATAAGGGTGTATGTGAAGGTATGCTTAGGGTTATTGATACTCATGAATTTAATAAGAAAAAAGTTATTTTAGTTGATCATAATGAACCAACACAGAGTGTTGATGGTTTAGATGAAGCTGAATTACTTGAAGTAGTAGATCATCATAATATTGGAGAAATTAGTACAATGCTTCCAATTAATTTTAGAAATATGGCAGTTGGTTCAGTTAATACAATTATTTACACTATGTATGAAGAACAAGGAATTAAGATTCCTTCTGATATTGCTGGTTTAATGCTTAGTGGTATTATTTCTGATACTTTATTACTTGCTAGTCCAACAACTACTGATTTAGATCGTAATGTAGCTAAAATACTTGCCAAGAAAGCTAAAGTAAATCTTAAAGATTATGGTATGGATTTGCTTGGTAGTGGAGTTAGTATTGAAGGTATGTCAACTTATGATGTTATTTATAGAGATTTTAAAAATTATGTAATTAATGATAATAAGTTTGGGGTAGGTCAAATATTTACTACTAACTTTAAAACTTTTGTGGATAAGATAGATGATTATGTTGAACAATTGGATAGTATTAGTGAAAATAATAACTTTAAGATTGTTTGTTTATTTGTAACTGATATATTACAAAATAATTCTTATCTATTATATAATAGTAAAGCTGATTTAATGCTTGCTGATGCCTTTAGTTTAAGTGAAATTAAAGAAGGTCAATTACTTAAAGGAGTAGTATCTAGAAAGAAACAAATGATACCTCCAATTATGAATGTTTTAGAAAAAGTCTAGTTGTTAGACTTTTTTTATTTGGTTAGTCATATAGTTAATTGGAGGATTAATAGAAATGATTGGACTAACTGATGAAGAAGTTGTTAAATCTAGAAATAAATATGGTAGTAATGAAATAAAAAAAACTAATAATAATTCTTTCTTTAAATTATTATTAGAATCTTTAGGGGATCCAATGATAAAGATATTACTTATAGTGTTAGGAATTAAAGTAGTATTTTTATTTGCGGAATTTGATTGGTTTGAAACACTTGGCATTTTAATAGCTATTTTTATTGCTTCTTTAATATCAACTATAAGTGAATATGGAAGTAATAAAGCTTTTCAAAAATTACTGGAAAATAATAATCAAAAGATGGTTAAAGTTAAGAGAAATGGTAAGCTTTGTTTAATATCCATTAATGATATTGTTGTTTCAGATATTGTTTATTTAAATAATGGGGATTATATTCCAGCTGATGGAGAAATTATTGATGGTAGTATTTTAATTGATGAATCAAGTATTAATGGAGAAAGTAGAGAAACTTATAAGGACTCTAAATTGAGTGGTGAAAAGAGAAAAGTATATAAAGGAACTATTGTAACTAGTGGTGAATGTATTGTTAAAGTATGCAGTGTAGGTGTAAATACTTTATTTGGTAAGATTGCTAAGGAAGTCCAAGAAAAATCCTCTGATAGTCCTTTAAGAATTAGATTAAAACATTTAGCTAGTATTATTAGTAAAATTGGTTATGTTGGAGCTTTTTTAGTATTTTTTTCTTATTTATTTTCATCAATAGTTATAGCAAATAACTTTAATTTAAATTTAATTATTGGTTGTGTTAGTAATGTTTCATTAATGATTGATTATGTTATTTATGCTTTAACTTTAGCAGTAACTATTATTATTGTTTCAGTTCCAGAAGGTTTACCAATGATGGTGGCTTTAGTTCTTTCAACTAACATGAAGAAAATGATTAAAAAGAATATATTAGTTAAAAAGATGGTAGGTATAGAAACAGCAGGTTCTTTAAATGTTTTACTTACAGATAAAACGGGAACTTTAACTAATGGAAAACTTAGTGTTTATGGAATTATTAATTATCAAGATAAATTGTTTAATAATGATGTTGAGTTATATAAGTATCCTAAATATTATAATATTGTGGGAAACTCAATAGTTTTAAACAATGATGCAGTTATTTCTGATAATAAAATAATAAATGGTAATTCTACTGATAAGGCTTTAATATCTTTTATGAATTATATTTCTGATGAAAAGATTATTAAAAAAGAGTCTTTTGATAGTGATAAGAAATATTCTTTAGTTGAAACTAATAATTATATTTATTATAAAGGTGCTCCGGAAGTGTTAACTCCTAAGTGTAAATATTATTTAAATAATGATGTAGAGGATAGTAATATTGATTTTGATTATTTAAATAGGGTTATTGCTAAATATATGCATAAAGGATACCGAGTTATTTCATTGTGTTATAAGAATAAATCTAATAATAATGTTGTTTATGTTGGTAGTGTACTTCTTAAAGATGAAATTAGAAAAGATGCTAAAGAGGGGATTAAACTTATTAAATCATCAGGTGTAAAGATGATTATGGTTACAGGTGATTCTTTAGATACAGCTTTATTTATTTCTAGGGAATTGAACTTATTAAGTGATGATGATATTTATTTAACTAGTAGTGATTTAAGTTTAATGAGTGATGATGAAATTAAAACTAAAATAAATAAAATTAAAGTTGTAGCTAGAGCTAAACCTCATGATAAGAGTAGATTAGTTAAGATTATTAAAGAAATGAATTTAGTTGTAGGAATGACTGGTGATGGGATAAATGATGCAGCTGCTTTAAAGAAATGTGATGTTGGTTTTGCGATGGGTAGTGGAACTGATGTTGCTAAGGAAGCTTCTGATATTGTGATTTTAGATGATAATATTAATTCGATTAGTATGGCTATTTTATTTGGAAGAACTATATTTAAGAATATTAGAAAATTTATTATTTTTCAGTTAACTATGAATATATGTGCGATGAGTTTATCAATTATAGGTCCTTTTATTGGAATAAGTACACCAGTAACAGTTATGCAGATGTTATGGATTAATATGATTATGGATACTTTAGCTGGTCTTGCTTTTGCTTATGAAGAACCATTACTTTCTTATATGGATGAAAAACCTAAGAGTAAGAATGAACCGATAATTAATAAATATATGTATGAAGAAATAGTGTTTACGGGGTTATATTCTAGTTTATTGTGCATTTTATTTTTAAAGATTCCTTTTGTTAAAAGTTTAATTAGATATGATGTTAATGATAAGTATTTTTTAACAGCTTTTTTTGCTTTATTTGTATTTATGGGAATATTTAATGCTTTTAACACAAGAACAAATAAATATAATTTATTTTATAAAATTAAGAATAACAAAGTATTTTTAATAATATTTATGCTAGTAGCAATTATGCAAATTTATTTTATTTATTATGGTGGAATTATATTTAGAACTTATGGGCTTAATTTAAAAGAATTATTAATTGTTTTGGGGCTTGCTTTTAGTGTGGTTCCGGTAGATTTATTTAGAAAGTTTATATTTAATAATAATAAAGATTATATTTAAACTTTCTTTTTTAGTTTGGAGTTAATAAGCATTCCAATGTAGGTTCCAGTGGCATATCCAGCTGAATAAACGATAGGTATGATAAAAGAATCAACGTCTGTATTAAGAGCTGTTCTAGCTATATCAAACCAGATAAGTACTTCAAAGAAAGCTATTATGGTACTTTTTAATTTATTTCCATTAACTATATGAACAGTTTTAATGGTTCCAAGAGTAACATCTAAGATTCTAGCAAAGAATATTTTTAAACATAATAAAAACATATTTATCACCTTTTATTATTATGGAAATAGTTGATTAAATTAATCAAAAAAGGGCCTTTGCCTTAGTCATTTTATCTAAGTTACATATTATACATTGGAGGTATTAAGATGTTATTTAGTTTTGATGATGAATATTTACTTAAAGATTATTTTAATTTAACTAAAACTAGAGATGAAGTATTAAGTCCTAAAGAAGGTTTAATACTTGGTAATATGTTTAGTGATGAATATGAATCTTATAAAAATTATCGACCTAGTGAAATTAAAGTAAATAGTGAAAAAGAAAGAGAATTATTAAAGATTAGAGAGTTATCTATTGCAGTTAATGATCTTAATTTAAAACTTGATTTAGAACCTAATAATGATAAGTTATATAAATTATTTAAGATGTATGCAGGTGAACTTGAAATGTGTATTAGTAAATATAATAAGAAGTATAATCCTTTAGAAGTTTGTGATGATATTAAAGACAATTATACTTGGTATAAAGGCCCTTGGCCTTGGGAGGGTATGAATGTTTAAGTATGATAAAAAATTACCTTATCCAATAGATATTAAGAAAAAGGATATTAGAATGGCTAAGTATTTAATTACCCAATATGGTGGAGCTAATGGGGAGTTAGGTGCAGCTTTAAGATATTTTAGTCAAAAGTTTACAATGCCTACTGATGAAGGTAGGGCTTTACTTAATGATATTGCAACTGAAGAGTTTGGCCATGTAGAAATGATTTGTGTTATGGTTCATCAATTACTTAAAGGTGCAACTAAAGAAGAATTAGAAGCTAATGGATTAACTGCTAATTATGTTGAAAATGGATATGGTATTTATCCCGTAAATTCTAATGGAGTTCCTTTTGATGTTTCATATTTTGCATCAGTGGGAGATCCTGTTGCAGATTTAGCTGAAGATATGGCTGCTGAAGAAAAAGCTAGAGTAACTTATGAACATTTAATAGATATTGCTAAAGATGAAGATGTTATTAATGTTTTATTATTTTTAAGACAAAGAGAAATAGTTCATTATAATAGATTTAAATCTTTATATGAGAAGTATAAATATAAATTAAAGAAGGATTAATTCTTCTTTTTTTGATGGGGTTGTGATAAAATTATAGTAGAGGTGTTTAAATGACTAAAAAGAAAAATGTTATTAAGTTATGTTTAATTTTAGGTATTACTGTTTTAATTACAATAATTATTTGTAATATTTATCGTAATTATGAAGGTGGCAAGTCTAATAGTAGTTATATTTCTAAGTATGTATCAACTATTCAATATAACGAACTTAGTAGTGCGGTAACTGAATTATCGGGAGATACTTTCTTATATTTAAGTTATGTTGGTGATAAAAATATTTATGATTTAGAAAGACAAATAAGAAGACAATTAAAGATTAATGAACTTGAAGATAATTTTATTTATGTTGATGGTACTTCTTATATAAATGATAAAAAAGAGATTACTGGTCTTAATAAAACTTTAAATGTTACAACTAAATCTTCAATTGTTTTACCGGCTATAATTTATTTTAAAGATAATGTACCAGAGGATTATATTGATAGTAGTGAATATTTATTTAAAGTTGGTTCTTTTGAGCAATTAATAGATAAATATGAATTAGGTAAATAGGATGTTAAATATTGTTTTATTTGAACCAGAAATACCTGGTAATACTGGAAATATTATGAGAACTTGTGTAGCAACTCATACAAAGTTACACTTAATTAAACCGCTTGGTTTTAGTTTAGATGATAGTTATATTAAAAGAAGTGGAGTTAATTATATTAAAGATTGTGATTATATTGTTTATGAGAATATAGAAGATTTTTATAGTAAGAATGAAGGTACATTTTATTATTTAACTAGATATGGACATAAACCTCATACTAGTTTTGATTATAGTGATACTAAGGAAAATATTTATTTCTTTTTCGGAAAAGAGTCAACAGGAATACCACCTAAATTATTAAAACCACATTTAGATCATTGTTTAAGAATACCGATGACTGATAAGGTAAGAGCTTTAAACTTATCTAATTCAGTAGCAATTGTTTTATATGAAGCATTAAGACAACAAAATTATTTAGATTTATTATTTGATGAACCTCATAAAAGTAAAAGTTTTATTGAAGATTCTGAATAAAAAAAGATACCAAATGGTATCTTTTAATTTTCAGTTTCTTCTTCAATTGAGATTGCTCCAACTGGACAACAATCACGTGCTTCTTTAGCTTGATCAGTTACTTCTTCATTAATTACTTTAGCAGTAGCACCATCAAAAGTGAAGTTTTCACTAGCAATACTACAACAAGCACCACAACCAATGCACATATCTTTATTTAATTTTACTTTTTCCACTTTAGTTCCTCCATAAATATTATACAAATCTTTTATGAGTTTTAGCAAGGTTGTATTTCAATATTTGACAAATTATGATATGATATAAAAAGAATAGGTGATTATTATGAATTCTCGAATGGATAAATATGAATTAGATACACCAGCATTAAAAAGTAGAACTGATCGTAATAAAGAATTATATCGTTCTTATGAAGCATTAAATTATGATAAGTTTGATGTTAATAATAATGTTGAAATATTAAAAAGTAATGCTAGAAATATTGATGTAGATCAAATTAGAGATATGTTAGATAAAAAATATAGAGATAATTTACCTAAGAGAAAATCTATATCTATTGATAATTATGAAGAGCCAGTTAGAAAAGATGAAGAAGATACTAAAGAATATGATATTAATAGTATTTTGGATAAGGCTAAAAGTGATAAATCAGTAGATTATGAATTAGATAGATTAAATAGATCTTATAATGCTTCTAAGTTAGTTGATGAAGTAAATAAAAAGTATGGACAAAGAGAAGAAACTCCTGCAGAGAAAGAATTAGTTAATTTAATAAATACAATTACAGAATTAGAACTTAAAAATAGACAAAAAGATGCTGAATTATTAGATTTAGCAGATGATGATGAAAAAGAAGAAGATAATAGTAATACAGCAGCTACTTCAATAATTACAGATACGGAAGAAACTTTCTATACAGGACAATTAGCTGTTAAAGAAGAAGATTTTGAAGATTTTAAAGATATGCAAGATGATATAAAATCTAATTCAGCTTTAATTAAAATATTAATATTTATTTTTATTATTATAACTATTGCAATAGGAGTAGTACTTGCAAATAAATATTTAGAACTAGGATTATTTTAATATAGTTCTTTTTTTTTTCATATTATTTAATATGAGAATGGTTAAGTTTAAAAAGAATCATAGTAATTTAGGATTAATATTTATTTTATTTATTGTTATGATGACTTCTTTATTATTAAATACGATTGGTAAAAGGGTATCTAATCAGATGATAGATATTAGTAAGATTATTATTAAAGATGTGATTATTAATACGATTAATGCTAATATTAAGGGTGATTCTTTAAAGAAATATAATATTAATGATTTAATTAAGATTAATTATAGGGATAAGAAGGTTAGTGATGTTGATTATAATTTGGAGAATACTTATGATATTTTAATTGATATTAAATCTTCGGTTATGGAAATGATTCCTAAATATGATTTTAGTGGTTATAGTTATGATGTTAAGATATTTGATAATTTTATGATTTTAGAGATGCCTTTTTATAATTATAGTAGTAATTTATTACTTGCTAATTTAGGACCTAAAATAAGTGCTAAAATCAATTATATTAGGTATGTTAATGGTAGTGTTAAGACTAAAATTAAAACTTATGGGATTAATTCTTTACAAGTAGAATTATATTTAAATATTGAAATATGTAGTGATATTGTTGTTCCTTTTATTAATAAAGAAAATATAACTAGTATGGATATTTTAATATCGTCTAAAATAATACAAGGGGAGATACCTTCTATATATAATGGATTATATGAATCTGAAAGTAAGATAGTTAAAACTAATTAATTTATTATTTTATTTAATATCTATTTGTGGTATATTAATAATAGGAAGGTAGATGTTAATGAATAATATTTTTATTAATGAATTTATTAATAATGGTATAAATGCTTATTTATTAAAAAAACAAGATAAAGATTATTCTTTAGCTCATATTTTTGAACTTAAAGTTATTGAAGTATTAATAAGAATATATGGTGAAATTAACATCATTAATCCTTATAGAACTGGTAGTGAAAAGAGTTTAAGAGATAACTTTAAAATATATGGTTTAACTAATGAAGAATATTATAGATTTATCGGTTATTTAAATGATTATAATGATTGGTTAAATAGTATGAGTAGAGAAAAGAATGATACTATTAAAGAGATTGAACTTCTTTTAATTAGAATGATTCTTTTAAAAAATATTAATGTTAAAGCTACTAGTGATGATATAGAAGTTTATGATGATTTATTTTTAGCTAAAGATCGAAAGATAGCACAAATAAATGAGATGGCTTCTACTAATCCTTATTATGTTCAAAAGTATTATTTAAGAAAGAAAAAGATATACTTTGAAGATAATGATTTACATTTTGAAGAAATTGAACCTGACTTGTTATCGAAGACTATGTATCAAAAACATGGTTTATCTATAAATGAAGTTGTTCAATTATCTAATTTAAAAATAAATGAAATTAATAACATTATTACTAGTGAAGAAGAGGATTTAAATAATAGTAAACTTAAGGTTAAACCAATTGGATTAAATGTGGTTTTAACTTCAGGAAGTGGTTTTGTTGATACTTTAGTTTTACTTAGTATAATGGTTACAGAAATTATGGTTGGTTTTGTAATTGCTATGATTGCAGGGAGGTTATAGGTATGAAAAGTGTTACTATTAATGAGCACACTTATGAGTTATTAAAGGATTATAGAGAGGGTTTTGAATTACCAGAAGTTGAAAGTAAACTAACTGATTATTTTGAAGATTATGATTATATTGTTGGTGATTGGGCTTATGGTAAGTTAAGACTTAAGGGTTTTTATGATTCTAAAAATAAAAAGGTTAATAATATAAATAATTATAATAATGTTGATAGTTATATTAAAGATTTTTGTGCAAATGATTGTAAACATTTTATTATTAAAAAAATTAATTGAAGTTAATTGATTTTTGTGTTAATATTTTATTAGAATAGTGAGGTATTGGATGGATACTAAAGTTAAATTACAAAGAGTAAATGGTGAAATTATTGAAGCAGACATTATCAGTTATTTTGAATTACAAAATACTGGTAAAAGATATGTATTTTATACACTTAATGAAATTGTAGAAAATGATTTAGTTAAGATGTATGTATCAGAAGTTGGAAATGCTAATATGTTAGCTCAAACTATGACTGATGAAGATTGGACTACATTAAAGTCAATTATGAAATCTATATTGACTGGCCATGAAAATCCAAATGTTAAATATTTAAAGTGGGAGGCATAAAAATGAATATACAAGGTACATCTAAGGTTATTGCAATAACTAAAGATCAAGCACAAAAAATGAAGAGTGCTTATACTAATCAAATAAATGCAATGAGTTTACCAACTGAACCTATTGCACCTGTAACTGCTACTCCTACTGTTGAACCTTTAACTATGGAAGCTCCAGCTATGGGTGGTGTAACTAATGCAGATATAATAGGTCAAACTCCTAGTGCTCCAGTTGCTACTGAAACTCAACCTTTAACTACACCAGCAGCACCTACTATTAGTCAAGATACTACTCAATCTTTAGCAGGTTATCCAGATACATCAGCTATGAGTGTTGATGAATTAAAAGATGAAATGGCTAAAATTGAAAAAGAAATGGCTACTAAAAATATTAAAATAATGGATTTCTTAGATGAAATAAATGCAGATTTTCTTTATCATCAACAATTAGTTGCGGAGTTAGATAAGAAAATGGGTTTAACTAAAGCACCTATTGAGACAGCACCTACTGTTCAAAATGTAGCACCAGCTGCACCTGTTACTCCGGTAGTTCAAGAAGCAACACAAGAAATTAGTCCTTTTTCACCAGGAACTACAGGAAATATGTTTGATGTTCCAACATCAGGAATGAGTTTATAAAATCAGTATATTACTGATTTTTTTTTCATATATAATAATATGGAAAATATTTTAAATTATTATTACAATTTAATTATAAAGAAAATTGATGAGGTAGATGATAGCTACTATATTTATACTGATGATGGTTTATATATTTTAAATAAATTAATTATAGAGGTCAGTGAATTAGAAAGAATAATTAATTATTTAAATAATACAAAAGAACCATATCATTTGTTAGTACTAAATAAAGATAAAGAATTATTTACTTTAATTGAAGAAGAAAGATACGTTTTATTTAAAGTTAGATGTGATTTAAATAAAGAGATAAATCCATTATTATTTTCATCTTATATTCTTAATGGTGATTATAATTGGAGTGATGTATGGTCTAAGAGAATTGATTATTATGAAACTCAATTAAATGAAGTAGTTAATGAAGTTAATGTGTTTTATGCAATGAATTATTATATTGGATTAACTGAAAATGCGATTAGTTATTATAATTATTTAATTGATATGTATGGAAGTAGTGAACTTATTTATGGAGTTAGTCATCGAAGAATTACTTCACCAATTAAGGCAATAAGTTATTATAATCCAGCTAATATGATTATTGATTTAAATGTTAGGGATATTGCTGAATATATTAAAATGAGTTTTTTTGAAGATATTTTAACTGATTCAGAAATTTTAACAATTGTAAATAATTTAAATTTTAATAATATAATGGCTAATATGTTTTTAGTAAGACTTATATATCCTTCTTATTTCTTTAATTTATATGATCAGTATATTGAGAGTAGGGAAGTAAATAAAAAGATGTTTTTATATATGAAAAAAAGCCATGAATATGAATCTTTAATTACAAAGATATATTCAAGGCTTTCAATAAAGAACGATATTAAAGCTTATATGTGGATTTTTAAAGTTCAACGTTAATTACTTCTTTAACTTCTGGAACTTCTTCTTGAATTGATCTTAAAACAAAATCATCAATAGTATCATTTTTATAAGCACAATAACCACAAGCTCCAGTTAATTTTACATATACTGTTCCGTCTTCATATTTAATAAATTCAATATTTCCTCCATCACTATTAAGATAAGGATTAATTTGATTTATAACTTCTAATATTTTTTCTTCCATTTTGGTCACCTCTTAAATTATAACATATTTGGTTATTTATGAAAATAATGTTATAATCTTTAAAGAGGTGAGGAGAATGGATTTTAATTTAGGTGACATTATTGAAGTAACTGTTACTGGGATTGAGAATTATGGTATATTTGTAAGTGTTAATGATGAATATACTGGTTTAATCCATATATCTGAAATTGATAATAATTTTGTTAAAGATATTAATGATTATGTAAAAATAGGGGAAAAGATTTATGCCAATATAATTGGAATAGATCATGATAACAAACATTTAAATTTATCTATTAAGAATATGAATTATAATGATAATGAAAATGGAACTAGAAATATTAAAGAGAGTATTAGTGGTTTTCTTCCTTTACATAATAAATTAGACGAATGGATTAAAGAGTCTTATGATAAACTAAAAAAAGAGCAATAACTGCTCTTTATTTTTTTAAAATGGTGTCCTGTTGGAGATTCGAACTCCAGACCCTTTGATTAAAAGTCAAATGCTCTACCGACTGAG
>OJAW01000297.1_pt1 | contig 37745 bp, 33 predicted proteins | sample 1589151 | NCBI WGS metagenome assembly OJAW01 (sample SAMN03283290) | human gut metagenome | biome: human-associated habitat; material: feces | host: Homo sapiens | place: Peru | collected 2012
CCTAACGGCTTTCAAGTTTCTTTAACGCAGTCGAAGCGGAAAGAGGGTGGATATATTCCTTTGCAGTTCGACTCTCTTTTGCTATAGTCGGGAGGTAAATTTATGAGGAGAAATGCGCTTGAACTTCTTAAAAAATGGAAAGACGACAGCGAACGCAAACCCCTGATATTAAAGGGCGCACGGCAGGTCGGCAAAACATGGCTTATGAAAGAGTTCGGACGGACATGCTACGATAATTTCGTATACTTCAACTTTGACGAGGACGACGAGCTGAAAACTATATTTGAAAAGAATAAAAATCCCGAAAGAATCATCGAGCTTCTGTCACTTATTTCCGGCAAAAGAATAGAAAAGAAAAAAACGCTTATTATTTTCGACGAGGTACAGGAGTGCCCGAACGCGCTCAATTCTCTCAAATATTTTAAGGAAAACGCCGGCGACTATCACATTATTTCAGCCGGAAGCCTGCTCGGAACACTTCTCTCACAGCCGAAATCATACCCCGTCGGAATGGTTAATCTTATAAATATATATCCGCTGACGTTCGGTGAATTTCTCGAAGCGGTACAGCCGGAGCTTTACGAATATTACGGTAAAATAAAAAAAGACGTTCAGCCCGAGGAGTATTTTCACACACGGCTTACCGAGGCGTATAATACCTATCTCATTATCGGCGGTATGCCCGAATGCGTCGCGTCATGGATAAAATACAAGGATCCCGAGAGGGTTGCGAGAATTCAGCGCGAGCTTATAGAAATATACGAAAACGATTTTTCGAAGCATAACGGAAGCATAAACAGCGGACGTATTCTCATGGTTTTCCGCAGTATCGTTTCACAGCTTGCAAAGCAGAATGAAAAATTTGTCTACGGCGCGGTGAGAAGCGGAGCGAGAGCGAGAGAATTTGAGGAAGCGATAGAGTGGCTCGTCTCGGCGGGTATGGTTAACCGCGTTTATAATATTTCAAAGCCGGAACATCCGCTTCCCGCGTTTGATAAAATCGAGCAGTTTAAGCTGTTTTTATTCGATACGGGACTTCTCAAAATGATGGCGGGCGTTGACAACAGCGCGATTCTTTTAAAAACCGATTATCAGTTTAAAGGCGCGCTGACTGAAAATTACGTACTTCAGCAGTTAAAGGGCTGTTTTGACTGCGACCCGAGATATTATGCGGACAAAGACGGTGAAATTGATTTTATAGTTCAGAATAAAACGCAGATTATTCCGATTGAAGTAAAGGGCGGAGAGGATAAATCCGCACTGTCTTTTAAAAAGTACATTTCCGTGTATAACCCGAAATACGCTGTCAGATTCTCAAAAAGAGGTTACAGAACAGACGGAAAAATAACGAATGTCCCGCTGTACCTTGCAGAAAAAATGAAAGAATTAATATAAAATAAAACCGCCGAATCGGTCAGTTCCGACTCGGCGGTAAATATTTACAGTTTTTGCAAAATGAAAGATGTTCGTAAAGAATCAGCAGAATTTTACAACACTATTCGCTTTTTCACTCCGGATGTTTACATCCTTTTTATAGGACAGCAAAAATCAAACCTTTTTTATATTTACAACTGCTTTTTGCACTCCGGGCGTTTTTGACATTCCGTTACTCTGTTCTCAATGCCAGTACGGGGTCCTTTTTCGCCGCCATTTTTGCGGGGATAAATCCGCCGAGAACGGTCAGTATAAGGCTTACCGCCATAAGCGCGAGCGCGTACAGGGGATTAAGCTTCGCAACGCCCGAAAGCCCGGTCATGTTGTAAATTATAATATTAATGGGAATAATCAGCACGTATGCAATCGCGATTCCGAGCGTACCCGAGCACAGACCCGTTATGAAGGTTTCGGCGTTGAATACGCGTGTTATATCCTTGCTCCTTGCGCCCAAAGCTCTCAGCACGCCTATCTCCTTTGTTCTCTCGAGAACGGAAATATACGTGATTATTGCAATCATAATAAGCGAAACGACAAGCGAAATCGCGGCGAATGCGATAAGAACGATTGTTATAGCGTCCATAATGCTTCCCGTCATCTCGGTTATCGTACTCGAAAGGTCGGTGTAAACGACGGTATCGTCCTCGTTTTTGCCCTCGTTATATTTATCGAGATACCGAATAACGGCGTCCTTTGCCTCGAAATTATAAGGGTAGACGAGTATGCATACGGGCGACGAATTTCCGCCGAGCGCGGAAAGCATTGCCGTTTTATCGGAATACGAATCGCTCGAAAAGAATACGGGAGTATCGCTCTCTGACTGCGCCTTGTAAACGGCGGTCGATTCGTTTTTCTCAATTAATTTATCGACAAGCTTTTCCGAGTACGCGATACCCGTGCTCAAAAAGCCCATTGCCGTGCCGCCCTTGATTCTGACGACTCCGGAAACCGTGAGAGTTTCGCATTTATCGTTATTATAAATAGAAGCAAGCTCGCTTTCCGACGCCTTCATATAGAGCTTGTAATTATCGCTGTACGTGTACATAAGATCGTTGTCCGCAAATTTATACTGCGTACCGACAATTTCGTCAAACGGTATATCCTTATCGTCCGAAACGTCAAAACCGAGCGACTCGAGAACGGATTTGTCGACTCTGTTCTGCGTGTCGACAACCATGACGATCTCGTTTTCATTCTTAGGATAGCTTCCCGCTAAAATGTCATAATTCGATTCAAGATACGACGTCTGATTCCCGCCGAGCGTTTCGGGATAAGTCGAAATGCCCATTCCGCTCGTTGAATACATGCTTGAAAAATCGGCGGTTGAGAACTGCGAGAGCGAAATCTGCTTTATTCTGCCGTCGGAGGTCTTATAGAGAACGTTCATCGGAAATCTCTTTATACGGCTTACGGAATTGCATATCGACGGGTCGATGTTGTCTATATACGACTCGAAATCGCCGTCCAGTTTATTAATATGAACGGTCGCCTCGCGCGTGAGGTCGTACGGCGTGACCGCCGTTGTGTCGGCGAACTGCACCTCTCCGCTCATCATTGACTTAAACTGCGTTTTCATCTCCTGAATATCCTCATCGGAGTAATTTGCGGACATGGGCAGAAGCATTATCGGAAATTCGGACAGAGCATTCGACTGGTATTTATCGACTTGTATTTTAAATCCGCCCGACAGTGCGAGAATCAGCGCGATACCGATAATTCCGATACTCGAAGCGAATGCGGTAAGCGCGGTACGCCATTTTTTCGTCGTAATGTTTTTGCCCGAAAGCTTCAGCGCGGTTTTGAACGACATACTCGTTTTTTTGAGCTCGTAGTCGCTATCGGAATCCGCGCCGTCAAACGGGTTTGTGTCGTTCGTAACCTTGCCGTCGGAAAAGCTTATAATTCTGTCGGCGTATTCGTTTGCAAGCTCCGGATTGTGCGTTACCATTATAACAAGCTTATCGGCGGCAATCTCCCTGATTAAATCCATTATCTGCCTGCTCGTCCCGGTGTCGAGCGCGCCCGTCGGCTCGTCGGCGAGGATTATGTCCGGGTCGTTTGCGAGCGCGCGGGCAATCGCGACTCTCTGCATCTGACCGCCCGAGAGCTGATTCGGCTTTTTGTGAATATGGTCTTTGAGTCCGACTCTTTCGAGAGCCTCGAGAGCCTTTTTGTGTTTAACCTCCGGCTCGACTCCGCTTAAGGTCATGCCCATTTCGACGTTGTCGGCTATACTTAAATGCGTGATAAGGTTGTAGCTTTGGAATATGAATCCTATGCTGTTGTTTCTGTACGCGTCCCAATCCGATTCGGTAAAATCGGCGGTTGTCTTGCCGTTAATGATAAGATCTCCGCTGTCATATCGGTCGAGTCCTCCGATAATGTTCAAAAACGTCGTTTTACCCGAGCCGGACGGACCGAGAATCGCGACGAATTCGTTTTTTCTGAAATTAATACTTACCCCGTTGAGCGCATGCTGTGTAAAATCGCCCGTGGTGTAGCTTTTTTTAATATTATTGACCTTTAACATGGATTTTCTCCCGGAATTATTATTTTAAAAGCTTTGTACACCTATTATTATCTGCAAATTTTAACACAGTATAAACATTTTGTCGATTTTCTTGAATATAATCAGCGGGCAGCGGGCAGTGATTGGCAGACAGCGGTCGGTTTTTAATTATAACCGCAATTTGTATGTAATTATAAAAAATTTGCGGTTATCGGGGTTGACATGAATTCCTTTCGTTTACACCATGACTGCATCCATAATCTTCTGAATTGTATTACAGGTATCATCAAAGGAAATGTCTTTTGAATATTCATATTCTCGTCTGTATTTATCCCACAGCTTACGCAGAGTATCACTTTCGCGGATAACCTTCATAATTTCCGGGTAGTCAGTCAGGATTATACCGCTTCCGCGTTTCTGCGTCGTCCGTTCCAGGGCACGGCGCAGTGTTTCTTTGTCACATTCCGCACCGTGCAGTGCGTACAGGATATGTACGTCGTAATAATCTCTTGGACGGGTATTTGCAATGCTGCGTGACAGCACGGTTTCCAGTTTTTCCGCAAGCACCGTTTCAAGGTTGTAGGCAAGAATGCTGATTGTACGGTCATCGAACAGCAGAGAGAATGTGTATTCCGTCTCTTGGGGCGTTATCATATCGCCCGTAGTAACATCCACAGTCAGCGGTACACTGATCGGCGGATAGTTCGCTTTCAGTGTGACCCTGATGCCGGGGTAATCGTCGGTTTCCCGAATATCAGAGATACCGATGACCTCAAACTGCACGTCGTCGGCAATCCGGACAGCGCAAATCTCCGTAAAGATTCTGCGGATTGCTTCATGCGTCAGAGTAAAGCCCTTGATCGTTGTATCTAAATCCATTGTTGCCCGCGTGTCCAGTCCGACAACGGCGGAAATCAAAAAACCGCCTTTGAGAATAAAATTGTTCCTGTATTGCGAAAGTGAAATCCGTTCCAGCAGCCGTTCAAGCATATAGTTCTGCATGACGAGCTGTGCCGAAATATGTTTTTCTGCCGCTTTGTTCTTGATAAAAGCTTTCAGCTGCATCGGATTTTTTGTAATCACAGTAAAACCTCCATATATCGCAAAACCTTGGGCTTCACGCGAAGCCGGTCTGCGTACTGCATCAGTTTGTGAATGTTCTTGTCCTTGGACGCTGCATAGCGTTTCATAGCATCTGTGACAATTTGAATATCGCTGCCGCTGCCTCGCAGAATATCACACAGAGTTCGTTCTAAATCATAAATACGAATCGGATTGCCGGACGGAGATTCAATTTGAGTTTGTCCGAGCTCGTAGTTCTCCGGAACAACGCGCTTGACAATTAAATTTTCCTTCTTTAAGGACGGGGAATTGTACCCCTTGGGAAACGTCATCGTATATTTCGCCGGGGTACGGTCCGAATAGCCCAGCAGATACAGGGCGGTATCGTGCGAGTATATTCCGCGCCCGTACCTGCGCTGTAAGAGGCAGAAATCATCCTCCCATGCATTGCTTCGCACATATAGTCCGCGCCCGTATCGATACAGCTCACCGCTTTTAACAAACTCCTGCAGAACGCTGCGATGCAGTCCGGCTTTAGTCACCTGCAATGCGGTGATTGTGCCGTCCTTCGACGCTTCCAGCAATTCTTCAAATTTTTCCTTGGCGTTCAGACTCCTCACCTCGCTTTGACAGTTACACATTATATTATATGAAAATAATGTGTAATTGTCAATAATAAAATGACATCCACACATTAAATTACTTGAAAATAATGTGCGAATGTCGGAAATTTGCCGAACCTTGTTCTGCACCTGCCCTCGGCACAAGTAAAAAAAGCAAAAGACAGAACAGATACCGTCTCCTGCTTTGATGTTTACATAAGTTCTCCGCGGCGGTTTTTTACATCTCGTTTACAAGCTTTTTGAAGTGCTCTCCGCGTTCCTCGAAGCATGTATACTGGTCATACGAGCTTGTCGTCGGGGACAGGAGCACAACATCTCCCTTTTCGGCGTATTTAACCGCAATTTTCAGCGCGTGTTCAAGATTATCCGTAAGCTCCGCGCCGCAGCAGTCCTTCAATTCGTCATACATCCTCTGTCCGCATTCGCCGTACGCGACGAGCTTTTTCACGCCCTTCATGTATTCTTTGAGCGGTTCGAACGACAGTCCCTTTTCATGACCGCCGGCAAGCAGTATAACGGGCGAATCAAACGCCTTTAACGCGATTCTCGTAGCGTCGACGTTCGTTCCCTTTGAGTCGTTATAATATCTGACTCCGTTTAATTCCCTTACGAATTCGATACGGTGCTCAACGCCATTGAATTCCCCGACTCCCTTTGAAACTTCATCCGCCGTAAGTCCCGCAGCCATGGCCGCCGCAGAGGCGACGAGAACATTCTGAACGTTATGTCTGCCGACGACTTTAATTATATCGAGAGGGAAAAGCTTTTTACCGAAGCCGTATACGAATTTATCGTCCGCATAATAATCAGCAGTGTCGTTTTCGAGGCTGTACGTTACCTGTCTGCAGTGAACGGGAATATTTTTCGTATATTCTCCGACGAGATTATCGTCGATATTTTTAAGAAATACGTCGGAGTCTCTCATGTTTTCGTAAACACGGCACTTTGAGCGGTAATACGCGTCCTCGCTTCCCATGAAGTCGAGATGATCCGCCGAAAGATTCATTATAACCGCGATTTCGGGACGGAATTTATCAATGTCGAGAAGCTGGAAATTCGAAATTTCGAGCACGACATAATGTCCCGGGTCGTTGAGCAGGTCGTTTTCAACCGCCGTTTCGCACAGAGCCACGCCGATATTGCCGGAAAGGTGCGTTTTATCCGGGTGAACCTTGCTTATTATTTCATATAAAAGAGTCGAGGTTGTCGTTTTGCCGTTCGAGCCTGTTACGGCGATATAATGCTGGGGCGCGCACACGTCGAACGCGAGTTCAATTTCCGTTATGACGGGGATGTTACGCTCCCTGAGTCTCTTTACGAACCAAAGCCTTCCGTTTATTCCGGGGTTTTTGATTACGGTAAAATAATCCTCCTCGAAAACCTCTTTTTCCTGATTCACGACTCTTACGCCGTTCTCTCTTAACCAATCAAGCTCCTTTATCCCGTCAAGCGGTTTTGACTCAGAAACGGTTATGTCCGCGCCGAGCTTTAAAAGAAGCTTTACCGCCGCCGTTCCGCTTCGCGCCAGTCCTAAAACGAGAACCTTTTTGCCTTTATATCTGTTATCCATTTCGGAAACGCCTCCGTATGCTTATATGCACAATATATTATACCCCTTGTTCATAAAAAGGTCAACACATTCGACATTATCGACAAAATAAAAGAATTTGTGCAATCCGCTTAATTAAAAAGTTTGATTTTATATTATTTTTACATAGACGGTAAAACCGTTATGTGTTATAATATTGCGACAAGCGTATTTTATTTTTATTTTTCATATATATACGGAGGAATCATAATGATTAAAAAGATCAGCAATGTACCGTTTAACGGCACTCCCGAGCAGGAAGAGAAGCTGAAAAGTATAATCGAGGCTAACAAGTCCGACAAGAGCCGTCTCATGGCCGTTATGCAGCAGGCGCAGGACATTTACGGCTATCTGCCCAGAGAGGTGCAGATAATGATTGCCGACGGAATGGACGTTCCGCTCGAAAAGGTTTACGGCGTTGCGACGTTCTACGCGCAGTTCTCGCTTTCGCCCAAGGGTAAGTACAACGTCTCCGTATGTTTGGGTACGGCATGCTACGTTAAGGGTTCGCAGGCAATACTCGATAAGGTATGCGAATGCTTAGGCGTTGAACCCGGCGAATGCTCGTCGGACGAGAAATTCTCCGTTGTCGACTGCCGCTGTATCGGCGCTTGCGGTCTGGCTCCCGTTATGACCGTCAACGACGATGTTTACGGACGTCTCGTTCCCGACGACGTACCGGGTATACTCGCAAAATACGAATAATAAATATCGTCTTTTTTACGGGGAGGAATCGGATATGAAAATCGGAGTTATCAAAGAGCTTCTCGGCGCGGAAATTATCTGCGGAGAGGAAAATCTCGAAAGGGAGGTTTACTCCGCCTGCGGCAGCGACATGATGAGCGACGTACTCGCTTACGTCAAGGATCAGGCTGTTCTGCTGACGGGGCTTGTCAATTCGCAGGTCGTCAGAACCGCGGAGATGATGGACATGATATGCATCGTTTTCGTCCGTTCGAAGCGTCCGAGCGAGGAGATGATCGAGCTTGCGCGCGAGTGCGGAATGGTAATGATGGCGTCCGATAAGCGCATGTACGAGGCATGCGGAATTCTCTACAGCAACGGTCTTTCCGAGAACGGCAGGAAATAAAATGGACGAGTATCTGAATTTTCATTTTGATGTCGACGGGGCGAACTTCGTTTCGGCGGGTCAGGCGTCGGTTAAGGTCAAGAAGAACCTGCGCGACATGGGACTTGACCCCGAGGTCATAAGACGCGTTTCGATTGCGATGTACGAGGGCGAGATCAATATGGTCATTCACGCCCGCGGAGGAACGGCCGACGTAAACGTATACGAGGATCATATAGATATAATACTGGAGGATCACGGACCGGGCATAAAGGATATCGCTCTTGCGATGCGCGAGGGATATTCGACAGCCTCGGATTCCGTCAGAGCTTTAGGCTTCGGCGCGGGAATGGGACTTCCCAACATGAAACGCTATACGGATGAGATGAACGTCGAGTCCGTCGTCGGCGTCGGAACCAGAATAACAATGAGAGTAAATATCCGATAACTTATTCGGGGAGGGCCGGCTGTGGATAAAACCTATTACAGACATTCCGTAGAGCTTGACGTTGAAAAGTGCAGGGGCTGTACCGCGTGCCTTAAGCGCTGTCCCACCGAGGCTATCAGAATTCATGACGGCAAGTCGGAAATAGACCCCGACCGCTGTATAGACTGCGGGGAATGTATACGCGTCTGTCCGCATAACGCAAGACGCGCCATGTGCTCGAAGATGGAGCACTATATGGATTATAAATACAAAATAGCGCTCCCCGCCCCCGTTCTCTTCGGTCAGTTTTCGTCGCTCGACGATCCCGATATTTTATTGCAGGCACTGCTTGATATCGGATTTGACGACGTTTTCGAGACTGCGCAGGCCGCCGAGCTTGTTTCGGAATATACGAGACTTTATTTAAAAACCGAGGGAATCAGAAAGCCTGTAATAAGCTCCGCGTGTCCCGTTATCGCAAGGCTTATATCAATGAGATTCCCGTATCTTAAAGACAATTTATTACCGATACTTCCGCCCATGGAGATAGGCGCGATACTCGCAAAAGGACGCGCGAGGGAAAAGCATCCCGAGCTGGACGACAGCGACATAGGAGTGTTTTTTATCTCCCCGTGCGCGGCGAAGGTAAGCTATATACGCAACGGCTACGGCAACTATAAAAGCCATGTTGACGTTGTAATATCGGTAAACGACATATATTTTAAGCTTCTCGGCGCGCTGAAAAAGGGCGCGTCTCCCTCGATTCAGTCGGGCGCGGGCAAAATCGGCATCGGCTGGGCTTCGAGCGGAGGAGAGGCAAGCGCGATTTTAAACGACAGATATCTTGCCGCCGACGGAATCGAGAACGTTATCGACATTCTCGATAAAATTGAAAACGGCAGTATCCCCCAGCTTGAATTTATCGAGCTGAACGCCTGCATAGGCGGATGCGTCGGGGGCGTTATGACGATAGAAAATCCGTTCATAGCAAAAACCCGTCTCCAGACTGTCAGGAGCTATTTGCCCGTCGCACGTAACTTTCTTAAGGACGACGACCTTTTCATTCCGGAGAATTATATACTCGACACCATGCCGTCGTACAAGCCGATGACAAAGCTCGGCTCCGGCATGGGCGAATCGATAAAGCTTATGGCAAAGATTCAGGCTATTAAGAATTCGCTTCCGGGCATCGACTGCGGAGCGTGCGGTTCGCCGACGTGCAGAGCCTTCGCCGAGGATATAGTAAAAGGAACGGCGGACCCGGACGGATGCGTGGTAAAACAATAATTTACCGCTTACCGCGCGATAAATCATTGCGGAAAACAGTGACTGCTGTCGGTGAAAATCCTTACGGATTTATTATTATATAAGATGTAAACCGTCCGGCTCCGGCGAACGGCGAGCGGAAGACATTATCAATATAAATTATAATTAACGCTTTCGAAGAAAACGGAACCGATTTTTTCTCCCCTCGATATTCTTTATTTTCTTTTATTTTATTTGCTTTACGAAAGGATATGATTATGTATGACAGTCGGCGAGCTCGCTGTTAAATATTCGCTTTCGACCCCGGCACTGCCCGACTCCGACAGAGAAATCACGGGCGGATACACCGGCGATCTTTTAAGCTGGGTTATGAGCAGGGCAAAAAGCGGAGACGCGTGGGTTACGATAATGTCAAACGTCAACATAATCGCCGTGGCATCTCTGACGGACGCGTCATGCGTTATTCTCTGCGACGGCGAAAAGCCCGACAAAGAGGTCGTATCCATTGCGAACGCAAAGGGCGTAAACGTGCTCGTTTCCGACAAGCCCGCGTTCGAGCTTATAAGCGAAATTTCACAGTCGATATGAAGCCGTTGTACTACGACTTTCACATACATTCGTGTCTGTCCCCGTGCGCGGACAACGACATGACCCCGAATAACATAGCCGGAACCGCGGTTTTGGCGGGAATAGACGTTATGGCTCTGACCGACCACAACACGCTCAAAAACTGCCCCGCGTTTTTCTCCGCCGCGAAACGAAACGGAATTATTCCGATTGCCGGCGCGGAGGTCACGACGAGCGAGGATATACACGTCGTGTGCCTGTTCGAAGCTCTTGAGGCAGGTATGGAATTCGATTTATTTTTAGATTCCAAACGAATTAAAATACCGAACAGAGCCGATATTTTCGGTGAGCAGCTGATATTGGACGAAAACGACGAGGTCATTTCGACGGACGGCTTTCTTCTCTCCAACGCAACCGGAATTTCAATAGATAATATAGCAAAAATCGTTTCTTCATATAACGGCGTCGCATATCCCGCCCACGTTGACAGGCAGTCGAATTCAGTCACTGCGGTGCTCGGAGCGTTTCCCGACGACCCGAATTTTACATGCGCGGAATTTCACGACAAAACAAAGATTGACACTCTCGAAGCGTTATACCCCGAGATAAGGACAAGGAAGAAAATCGTTTCCTCCGACGCTCATTTCCTATGGGACATACGCGATAAGGATAACATAATAAATATCGATACCGATCCCTCAGACCCCGGCGAAGCGGTGCGGGAAATAATCAAAAATTTAAGAACGGAGAGCTGCCGATGAAAGAGCTTTCGCTTAACATACTCGATATAGCGATGAACAGCGTGCGCGCAGACGCGAAAAACGTCGGCGTCGAAATCGACGAAACGGACAGATCCCTCACCTTCACCGTACGCGACGACGGAAAGGGCATGGACGCAGAATTTTTAAAACGCGCGTCCGACCCGTTCTGTACGACGAGGACGACGCGTAACGTCGGCATGGGGCTTCCGCTTTTAAAGCTGGCGGCACAGCAGACCGGCGGAGACACGGAGATTGAATCAATAAGCGAGGATGACGACAGGGTAAATCACGGCACGGTTATCAAGGCTTTCTTTTATAAAAACACTGTCGATTTTACGCCCCTCGGCGATATCGTTTCAACAATTGTCACGCTGATACAGGGCTCGCCCGATATTCATTGGACGTTTAAGCATAAAAAAGGCGGGGGCGATGTTTCGCTCGACACAAACGCACTTAAAAACGTACTCGGAGACGTTCCGCTCGACACGCCCGATGTACTCGTTTGGATAAAGGAATATCTTACGGAGCAGTACGACAGTTTACCGGGGTAAATTTTTAAGTGAAGAGTGAAAAAGTGAATACCCGGTGCAAATCCCGACGGATTTGTCATTGTATAAATACTGTTTAATAAATTTTACATTCAATATAAAGCGAGGTTAAAATTATGAAATCATTGGCTGAACTTGCCGCCATACGCGAAAAGATGCAGAGTAAAGTTATCTTGCGCGAGGGCAGCGGCGATATCAGAGTCGTCGTCGGCATGGCGACGTGCGGAATCGCGGCGGGCGCAAGACCCGTTCTCAACAGGTTCGTCGAAGAAGTAAGCGCGTCGGGACTTTCCGATAAGGTCACCGTAACGCAGACAGGCTGTATCGGAATATGCGAGTACGAACCCGTCGTCGAGGTTTTCGAAGCGGGCAAGGACAAGGTTACGTATGTTAAAATGACTCCCGAAAAGGTTTCGGAGGTTGTCGAAAAGCATCTCAAGGGCGGATCGGTCGTTTCCGATTACGTTATTAAGGGATAAATAAATTTAAGAATATTAAAAATCAGGAAAAAAATCGGAGGTATATAATATGATTCGAGCGCAGGTATTGATCTGCGGCGGTACCGGATGTACTTCCTCGGGCAGTAAGCTTCTTATAGAAGAATTTGAGACTCAGCTCGGGGCTTACGATCTTCACGACGAGGTCAAGATTGTAAGAACAGGATGCTTCGGTCTTTGCGCGCTGGGTCCCGTCGTAATAGTCTATCCCGACGGAACCTTTTACAGCAGGGTTGAGAAAGACGATGTTGAGGAAATAGTAAGAGAGCATCTGCTCAAGGGACGCGTTGTCGAGAGACTCGTTTACAACGACGTTCCCGAGGAGATTAAGCACGAGGTTGAGGGCAACGTCTCTCTCAACGACACCGCCTTCTATAAATCACAGAAGAGAGTCGCGCTTCGCAACTGCGGAGTTATAAATCCCGAGAGCATTGACGAGTATATCGCAATGGACGGCTATGCCGCACTGGGCAAGGCTCTTACCGAAATGACTCCCGAGCAGGTCATTCAGACCGTTATCGATTCGGGACTGCGCGGACGCGGAGGCGGCGGCTTCCCCACCGGCAGAAAATGGAGCTTCACCGCCGCTAACAAGGCGGACCGGAAATACGTCGTATGCAACGCCGACGAGGGCGACCCCGGTGCGTTCATGGACAGATCCGTGCTTGAGGGCGACCCCCACTGCATTATAGAGGCTATGGCGATATGCGGTTACGCAACGGGAGCGAGCGAGGGCTATATTTATGTCCGCGCGGAGTACCCCATAGCAGTCGCAAGACTTCAGAAGGCTATCGAGGACGCGAGAGCCTACGGACTCCTCGGTAAGGATATATTCGGTTCGGGATTTGATTTCGACTTATTTGTAAGACTCGGCGCAGGCGCGTTTGTCTGCGGTGAGGAAACCGCTCTTATGACCTCTATTGAGGGCAACCGCGGTGAGCCGAGACCCCGTCCGCCCTATCCCGCGGTCAAGGGACTTTTCGGCAAGCCCACAACCGAAAATAACGTTGAGACGTTTGCAAACATCCCCCAGATTATCTTAAAGGGCGCAGAATTCTTTAATTCAATGGGTACCGAGAAGTCAAAGGGAACAAAGGTTTTTGCTCTCGGCGGTAAAATTAAGCATACCGGACTCGTTGAGGTTCCCATGGGAACTACTCTTCGTCAGATTATCGAGGATATCGGCGGAGGAATCCCCAACGGCAAAAAATTCAAGGCGGCGCAGACGGGCGGTCCCTCCGGCGGATGCATTCCCGCTTCGCTTCTTGACATTCAGATAGATTACGACAACCTCGTAGCGCAGGGCGCGATGATGGGCTCGGGCGGTCTTATCGTCATGGACGAGGACACCTGCATGGTCGATATCGCAAAGTTCTTCCTTGCGTTCACAGTCGACGAGTCGTGCGGTAAATGTACTCCCTGCCGTATCGGCACTAAGAGACTTTACGAAATACTCGAAAAAATCACTCGCGGTGAGGGTACGCTCGAGGATTTAGACAGGATGGAGAAGCTCTGTCATTATATTAAGGACAACTCTCTTTGCGGTCTCGGTCAGACGGCTCCCAACCCCGTTCTTTCAACATATCAGAGATTCAAGGACGAGTATATCGCCCACGTTGTCGACAAGAAATGTCCCGCTGGCGTATGCAAGCACCTGCTCTCTGTCACAATCGATCCCGGCAGGTGCAGAGGCTGCACGCTTTGCTCGAGAGTATGTCCCGTCGGCGCAATCTCGGGCGCGGTCAAGACTCCGCATGTCATTGACACGTCGAAATGTATCAAGTGCGGAGCCTGCATGGAGAAATGTAAGTTCGGCGCAATAAGCAAGAAGTAAGGAGGAACGGAAAATGGCTGATGTAAATATTAAAATCAACGGCAGAGAATGTTCCGTTCCGGCAGGCAGTACGATTCTTCAGGCTGCCCGTATGTCCGGCATCGAGATCCCCACTCTTTGCTATTTAAAGGATATCAACGCAATCGGCGCGTGCCGTATATGCGTAGTCGAGGTCAAGGGTGCAAGAAGCCTCGTAGCCTCGTGCGTATTCCCCGTAAACGAGGGAATGGAAATATTCACAAACACACCGAGAGTTATCGAGTCGAGAAAAACAACGCTCGAGCTTCTGCTTTCGAATCATAAGAAGGAGTGTCTCACCTGCGTCAGAAGCGGAGAGTGCGAGCTTCAGAAGCTTGCGCGCGACTACGGACTTGACAATGAAAACGCGTTTGCGGGTGTTAAGACTAAAAGCGTGATTGACGACTCCGCGATTCACATGGTAAGAGACAACGAGAAGTGCATACTCTGCCGCCGCTGTTCGGCAGTATGCGAGAAGCTTCAGAGCGTTGCCGTTATCGGCGCGAATGCGAGAGGCTTCGACACTCATATCGGCTCGCCGTTCGAGTATAAGCTCGGCGATACGTCCTGCGTTTCGTGCGGTCAGTGCATAAACGTATGTCCCACCGGCGCGTTAAGCGAAAAGGACGATACGCAGAAGGTATTCGACGCGTTAAACGACCCCGATAAATTTGTAATAGTTCAGACTGCGCCCGCCGTCAGAGTCGGACTCGGTGAGGAATTCGAATATCCGATAGGCTCCGTAGTTACCGGAAAGATGATTTCGGCTCTGCGCGCTCTCGGATTCGACAAGGTATTCGACACGAATTTCTCTGCCGACCTTACAATTATGGAGGAGGCGACCGAATTCATTTCGCGTTATACCGAAAAGAAGAATCTTCCCCTTATCACCTCCTGCTCGCCCGGATGGATCAACTACTGCGAGCATTATTATCCCGAATTTATAGATAATCTTTCGACCTGTAAATCGCCCCAGGGCATGTTCGGCTCCGTCGCGAAAACCTACTATGCGCAGAAAACCGGTATTGACCCGAAGGATATATTCGTAGTCAGCGCAATGCCCTGCACCGCGAAAAAATACGAGGCGCAGAGAAAAGACCACACGGCTGTCGAGGGACTTTACGATATCGACGCGGTCATCACCGTAAGAGAGCTTGCGAGAATGATTAAAAAGAGCGGTATTCTCTTTAATCTCCTTGAGGACGGCGAATTCGACGCCCCGTTCGGCTTAGGCTCGGGCGCGGGAACGATTTTCGGCGCAACCGGAGGCGTTATGGAGGCGGCTCTCCGTACGGCTTACGAAACGCTTACGAAAGAGGAGCTAAAAGACCTCGAATTTACCGATGTCAGAGGCGTTGAGGGAATCAAAGAGGCGGCGTACACGATAGCGGGCAATGAGATTAAGGTTGCCGTAGCTTCGGGACTTGCGAATGCCAAAAAGGTTCTCGACATGGTTAAGTCGGGCGAAAAGGCTTATGACTTTATCGAAATCATGGCTTGTCCCGGCGGCTGCGTAAACGGCGGCGGACAGCCCATCCAGCCGGCGAGCGTCAGAAACAACTGCGACATCCGCGCGCTGAGAGCGGCGGGACTTTATGCCGACGACAGAAACCTGCCCGTCAGAAAGTCGCACGAAAATCCCGATATCAAGAGAATTTACGAGGAGTTCTTCGGTGAACCCAACAGCCATAAGGCGCACGAAATTCTTCATACGGGTTATACCGTTAAGTCAAAATATTAATTTGATTAAAAATACAGTCCCGAACAGGTTTTTCGACTTGTTCGGGACATTAATTTTAAGTAAAAGGTTAAGGATTGTTTCGGTGATTAGCGGACAGTTGTCAGCAGTAGGTATTACGTAATTTCCGGCAGCTGAACATTTACTGCTGTCCGCTGCAATAATTTATTGCGTACAGTGCGGTAAATTATTGTTTACAGGATGACGGGCTGAATCTGTTTTCCGTCAAGTGCCGAAACCAGCGTATCGTACGTCATTGAAAAATCCGCGACAAGCGAGTTCGGCTTATTAACGGGATCGTCCTGTCTGTACGGGACGAAATATATATTCTTCGCATTCTGGAGCGCGCCTATGTTTTTCGCCGCATTTCCGAGTGCGTCGTTTGTCGAAACGGCGATTATAACGGGGTTCGAATTTCTTAAATTAGATTTTGCAGAGAGCGTTACGGGCGTGTCGGCGATTCCCGAGGCGAGCTTTGCAAGCGTATTGCCCGTGCACGGCTCTATTATCAGCGCGTCGATTATTTTTTTGGGGCCTATCGGCTCCGCGCCCGTGAGCGTGCGGATTATTTTCCGCGAGCATAAATCCTCGATTTTCTCGATATGCTCCTGAGCCCTCCCGAAGCGGGTGTCCGTCGAATATGCGTTATATGACATGATCGGTACGATTTCGACGCCTTTACGGATCAAATTTTCAATACTCTCAATTGCTTTCGAAAACGTGCAGAACGAACCGCACATTGCGAATCCGGCTTTTATCGAGTCCATGCTATCCCTCCTTTATCATCTGAATTATCGCGTCGGCGATTATTTTTCCGGCAGTCGCGGGGGCAGTCTTGCCGGGGAGAGAGCTTGCCTTTATGACCTTGATATCCATTTCGCGCGCCGACTCGAAGTCAACCCCGAACGGTGCGGACGCGACCTCGATTATCAGTGCGTCGCGCCTTACGCGGTTGAGTACATCCCTGCCGATAACGGGCGCAGGAACGGTGTTTATTATGATGTCGAATTTGTCGGCATGTTTATTCAAATCCTTTAAAAAACAGACTCTGTGACCGTCGGCTTTCGCTTTCGCGCACTGCGCGGGACTTCTCACGGAGACGGTGACCGAGCAGTTCATGGCTTTTAATAAATTCGCAACAGCTTCTGAGCATTTTCCGTACCCCGTGACCGCCGCACGGCTCGAATGAATCGTAAACGGAACGTTGTCTTTTATAACGGAAACAACGCCCTCCGCGGTCGGGACGGCGTTTGCAAACGCCAAGTCCTCGCGTTCGAAATAATCGTGAACGCCCGCGCCCTTCATTTCGAGCGCGGTTCTGAATTTGTCGTCTATCATTCCCGCGAAAATAATATCCCCGTTCTCGACGCAGTCGGTAAATGCCGAAAACGTCAGCTCTTTTTCGCTCATTGAAGTATTAATACTCTGACGGTCACGGCTGACGGGAAGCGGGAGAATTATATACTCGCTTTTTCTGATAAGCTTTTTTAAATTTTCCTTCGTGTTGCCGTCGCTCGGCGTAAGGAACACGGAATGTACCCTGTACCCGAGACTTTTAAGGTATTTTTCCATATATATCTGCCGCAGGTCTCCGCCCGCGATGAGAAATTCGGTGTCTTTGTTCATATACATTCCTCCTGTTTCAGTCTATGACGAAAGAGGAAATGTTGACACAAACAATAATTTGTCGTGTTGCTCGAAATAAGTTTTTGTTTACATATTCAGTATTTTCTTTGTCTTTTCTCGGTTTTTGTGTCTTAACAAAAGGGTGTACGAATTTTCCTCGCCTGCGTCGGTTTTCAGCGTGAGGATAATTTCGTCCGAATCGGATTCGGGTAATGTCATTCTGACGGTCGGACCGATTTTGTTTGTTCGTTCTTTAACCTCGCCCGAGTCCCATGTCAGCAGTTCGTACGTTTTGTCTCCGACGGTCAGGTACACCGTTATTTTTCTTCTGACCGCCGTATTCGAATCGTTTAAAAGCCAGAGCTCCGACGAGAAAATTTCTCCCTCTTTAAAGTCGAATTTCGGAATCCTCGCGCTCGCAAGCACGTTTTTCAGCGAATCTCTTACCGCGTAATATGCGGGCTTCTTTTTGAGCGGATATTCCATAAGCGAGTTATTCGCCGCAGTTATCCACGGCTCGTTAAAGCACCAGTTTATTGCCATTGAACAATACGGCCATTGTCTGCGGGCTTCCTCAAACGCGCCCTTGTAGCCGACCGCCTGCATTTTCTGCGTCCGCTCGACGGCTGTTTCGACGTTTCCGACCTCGCCGAAATAATATTCGAGCGTTTCGGGACAGCTCCAGCGCGATTCGCCCCATGCGCCGAATGCGTGATGATGAACCCACGATTTTGTCGGGGAGAGCGATTCAAGCTCCTTCGGCGGAATTATTTTTTCAAGATTTTCAATGCTCGAGATCGACGGCACGCCGAACTCGCTGTACGCGGTGCATTTCGAATTATTGAACACCTCGAACACGTCTTTTCCGTCGTCGTATCTGAAAAGATAACCGCCGTGACCCATTCCGGCAATCGGCGAGGTCATCATAAACGGTCTTGATTCGTCGAGTTCATAGCATATTGAGTTTAATAATCTCAACGGCTTTGACTGATCGTCCATTCCGCTCCAGTCGTTGAAAAGCTCGTTGCCCCCGCACCAGAACGCAAGGCATGCGTGTGAGCGTAGCTTCTTTATTATCGAGCGCGCCTCTCTGTTTAATACTTCGAGGTAATGCTTATCGTCGGGGTAGTTGTTGCACGCGAGCATGAATTCCTGCCATACGAGAATTCCGTACTTGTCGCACGCGGAGTAAAACGCGTCCTTTGTAATGCCCGAACCGCCCCATACTCTTATAATATTCATATTCGCTTCGTACGCCGATTTAACCGTTTCAATGAGAGTTTCGTCCGACGTATTTCCGACGAACAGCTCCGAATTTACGTAATTCGAACCCTTTGCGAATATTCTCCTGCCGTTTAATTCAATCGTAATCGGTGCGTGGTAACGGCTTTTCGGGAACTCGGTCAGTATCTGCGCGCCCTCGTTTTTGACAAGAAGAAGCGTTTTAAAGCCGATCTTTCCCTCTTTTTCGTCTGTCCGGCTTTTTGCCGTCCAGGTGTAGAGATACGCTTCTCCCTGACCCGCGCACCACCACAGATTTACGTCGTTTAATGTAAATTCGCTGTTTTTTGATTCGTAAACGGTTCTGCCGTCCGCATCTTTGAGCGTATATAAAACTTCGTCTTTACATTCTGTTTCGAAATGCACCTTCGCCGTACGTGTATTTACGTCGAGTGTATAAAACGGCTCGCACGATTCTATGAAATGCTCGTCCCGCGTCTCAATATACGAATCGAGCCACATGCCCGATATAAGCAGTCTCGGGTTCCAGTCCCAGCCGTAGCAGAACGGCGGTTTACAGCTGTATGATGCCTCGTCGCGCGTGTCCTTTTCGCCCGGTCCGTTCTTGGGATGGGGATAAATTATGACCTTTATTTCCGTTTTCCTACCGTCATCAATTTGACTCATTAGTTCTAATGAGACGGGTGTATACATACCCTCGCTTTCATAAGCTTTCTCTCCGTTTATATATACGGCGTACGAATAATCTATACCCTCGGCGACGAAAAACGCGCGTTCGTTTTCTCCTATGTCGAATTCGGCAAAACAGCGTAACTCCCATGTGAAATTTTCCGTCTGCCGTAAAATCTCCGAATTGTCGGAGTACATAATATCCCCGGAGTTTATATATTTAAGATAGTCTTTCTGAACGTTTCCGGGAACCGCCGCTTCAAACCATTCCGTTTCCGAATTATCGGGCTTTACCGCGCGGGCTTCCCATTTCTGATGAAATCGCATATCGAAATCTCCTTGTGTTTTTATGAATTCATTTTATAATACTTTTCGTTTTCCGTCAATAAAAAACCGTCCCGAATGTAAAAAACGGAACGGTTTGTCTTATATAATATTATGTAATCAGTCGTTGTCCTCGCCTGCGAACTTGATGATTGTATTAAGGATTATCTCATAGCCGGTTTTGATAGTCTCGGGAACGAGTCTGTCGTAGCTGTCGCGTCTGTTGTGGTAGTAATCTGCGGGCGCGGGATCCATCGCCGCGAGAGTCGCAGCCCTGATGCCTGCCTGCGCGTAAGCCGCCGCGTCGGACGAACCGAAGAATACGTTTGCGTATTTGAGATTATCATGACCCATTTCGGCCGCCGCCTCTCTGACTATCGAGCAAAGCTCCTGGTCAAGCTTGACGGTGCCGGTCATATCCTTATTGTAAACGTTGAGGTCTTTAAGGTCGGTGAGCGTGTCTACGCAGAGAACGACGGTCTCTACGTTCGGGTCGGTCAGCTCGTCGTGATGAGCCTTAGCGTACGCTTTTGCTCCTCTGAGTCCCGCCTCCTCGCCGTCGGTTATCATGCAGACAACCTCGGTGTTCTCGAATTTAAGATCCATTTCGTCGAGCATTTTAAGCGCGCAGACCGCCGCAAGAGTTCCCGTAAGGTTGTCGTTTGCACCCGGGGAGAGAATGTTGAAATTGATGAATCTGTTGAGCAGAACCATGCCTACGAGTGTGAGGGCGTGAACGGGGAATGCGGTATCGGAGATGAACTCTGTAATCTTATTCTTTTTGCCCGAAGCGGAAAGAACCGCGGAAGTCGACGAAAGAACCGCGGAGATGATCGCCGTGACAATCGACGTACCCATGAACGGTCCCATAAGCTTGCCCTTGCCGTAGTAAATATGTCTCCACTCGTAAGCGGTGTCGATATGTCCGCTTATAATAATGCGTTTTTTCGTCTCGCCCTTAGCCTTGCGGACGGCTATCATGTTGCTTCCGTCTGCTTTGGGATAGAATTTATCGAGAAGCTCCCTGTAAAACAGGAACTCGCCCGCCGTGATTCCGAGCGAAACGAGGTCTACGCCCGCGATAAGAGCGTGGGGAAGCGTTTTGCCCGCCTTTGATTTGGGTTTGAGTCCGTACTTGATCGCGCCTGCGCCGAGAATCGAAGCTCCGACAGCCGCGCTTACTCCCTTTGTAAAGTGGAGAAACGCCTTGGGTGCCATCTCATAGGATTCGTAATGAATCTCGTCGGCAAATTTTTCAAGTTCTTTTTCGAGAATTTTCTGCGCATCCTTTGCCTCTTTGCTTCCCGATTCTCTCGGACCTACTTTTTTTATGATTTCGGTAATTTTATCTACAGAATATTTAACACTGTCGGATATAATTTTGTCGTCGATTCTTTTAACTGCCATGTTTCCTCTCCTTAAAACGTTACTTTCATACCTCTCTGCGTAAGTATTGAAAAAATGCAATATGATTTTCTATTTTATATGCAATGAAAAAAAAATGCAACAATCATTTAATAATATTTTTAAATTATGTAACAAATATTCATAAGTTGTTCATGAATTATTGCATTTTTAAACAAGATAGACATAATGTGTTTGCCTGTTCCGAACTTTTTATTGCAAAGATTTCAAGGTTGTGTTAAGATATTCGGTGTATAAGTATTACAAGGGGTAATATATGTATGGATTATAAAATTATGATTATTATATTGATAGTGATTCTCGCCGTGGTAATTATTGCCGTATCGGCTGTTAAGTCGAAAAGGAAAAAGGCGCAGAATGAGAATAAAACCATAGCTCCCATGCCCGAGGTTTCAAAGGACACGCTCGATCTCGTAAACGACGTTTACGACGAGGTCGCAAAGGAGAAAGAGGAGGAGCGCAGTAAGCCGTACGCAGAGCAGGATCCCGGAAATCTCGACATTCTCCTAAACGATATAGACCCTGAGCTGTTAAACGACATCGACCCCGAATTTTTGTCTCAAATCACGTCGTCGGATTCCGATTCCGCCCTCAGAGCCGAGAAAACCGAGGGGCACGACGAGATTACTTCGCTTGTTTCCGTCGCGGATAAGGAAGAGGAAAAAACCGAGTGCGGTTCTCTGCCGGAGTGCGTAAAGGCGTACCTTGACAACGAATATTATTTAAAAGGCAAATCGTTTTCCGAAAAGCAGATAAAGAATACGTTTATTGCGATAGACGGAAACGATGTCAGATTGAGTACGAATATCGAGTCTAAGGATATCGAGGTCATTATAAAGGATACGAACGTATACCTCGTAAATCCTGCGAACAAAAAATATATGGAAATGTCAAAAAAACTTATGAAAATGCTCGGCAAGGGCGAGGATGATTTTGATTTTACTTCCGTAGGCGTTTCCGAAAAAATGAGGAATTCACCCGCAGTAAGCTATCCCTCGTCCGTCGACGGCGCGGAATGTGTCTGTTACGAACAGCGTACGGACGAGAGAGTTTTAAAGCTGTACGTTTCCTCCGATTCAGAATTAAAGCTCATGATGAATTACGATGTTTCGGGCGAACTTGTCAGCGCGCTTAAGGCGGACGAATTTATCCCACGCGGCGGCAGGGATTACATAAATCTCGATTCTTTGAAAAAAGTAGGTATGATGGCGTTTTTCTCCGATATGTTATAAGAGGTGCGAAATGGCGTTCGAAGATAACAGGAATACGGATTCCGAAAATATTGATACGGGAAAGAAAAAAAATAAAAAGAATAAAAAAGAGGTCGGCGGTGTAGTCGTTGTAGAGAAAAAAGGCGTTTGTGCAAAACCGATCATCATGGGAATTATACTCGTGATCCTCATTGCGGCGACCGCGGCGATTCTGACGTTTTTCATAAAGCACAAGCCTGAAATGCCGAGCGAATCCTTTAACGAAACGACCGTGAATTCCGTTCAGAGCGGAAATTTACTGCAGACTCCCGCGCAGGCGACATTTCCTGCGACTACCGTTCCCGAGGTTACGAAACCGCAGATCGTGCCCGAGGGCGACGCGAAAATATTTGCCTCGGGTACATATTCGCTCGACGGCACGGTTTACGCTTCGGGCGAATCGGGAGGCGACACGGTGACGATATCCCGTTCTCCGACGGCTTCTGCAATTTCGGGACTCTGCTCGGGTATGTGGCTCGCCGTGCTCAATAAGGACGGACAGAAGTATCTGATAGACAGCGAAAGCAAAACGTATATAGATTTTACCGAGGAAGCGTACGATAAACTCGGCGTTGACAAAATTCCGTACGATGTAGTTCTGCCGGGCGATATCTCGTCGTGCGAATTCAAACGTGCGTACGTGCGTCTCAACGACGATAACGCCGTTTGCTACGGCGCGGATTATGACGGCGGACACGTTGACATTTACACGGTCGACGGCAGTCTTAAACAGTTTGTCGTTTTCGATATGAACTATACTCCTTTGTATGAAGTTATAGTCAACAGCTTTTCGTCGGAGGTCGCGCCCGGTCAGCTTACGACCGACGCTCTTGCAAAGAGTACGTCCGTATTCTCGTTTTTCAGTGCGCTCGCTTCATAAATCGAACGCTTTTGCAATAATAATTAACGGAACGTTACGTTTCGTACGGGGAATGATATAATTAATGAAATGTAAAAACTGCGGTCAGGAAATGATCGACGGCGTTTACCGCTGTATGAACTGCGGAGCTTTCGCGCCCGACCCGTATTCGGATTCGGACGGCGGGCATAAACAGGAGGAGGATTTTTTCATAACGGATAAAATCAACAATTCCGCCGTGCAGTCGGTTTCGAAAACGAGGAATCAGACCGACCCTTTGAAAATATTAAAACCGATTATAATATGTCTTGTCTGCGTTATCGCCGTGAGCGCCGTCGTTCTGATAATTCTTCAGCGACCCTCGGCTTCAACAAAAGCCGAACAGACCACGGCTCCCTCGGCACAGGGCGTAACTGCGCCGAACGTTCAGAATCAACAGCAGGCGATAGCCGACGAGCATTTACAGCAAAATAACGTAAACACGCCCGAGTATAAGGCGTATTCGTGCGAGGGATTCGTCGCACTGCTTTCCAATTCGTTTTACATGACATGCTCCGTCCCCGATTCTTCGGGTGCCGCCGCGAATTTCTCGATAGCCGTATCGGGTTCGAACAGCGAAATTTCGTACGATATGGATTCAATGAAGATTGCGATAATGAATTTAGACGGTGAAACATACCTTGTCGACCCGAAAAAAAACAAGTACGTAAACGCCTCGAAAGCCATGCTCTCCATGATGGGAGTAAGCGACGAGAAGCTTAGCTTCGACATGATGTGGCCGGACAAAAATACGAAATTTACATTCGAGGATACTCAATACGATTCAAAGGACGCGGTCTGCTGTACCTACACTGATTCCGACGGCGTTCTGACGAAAATTTATATAGTCGATTCGAATGTTGTCGACATAGATTCCTGCGATTCTTCCGGAAATGCCGTAAGCAGTATTAAGGTTTCCGGGCTTACCGGAACGATTCCCGCCGATCAGCTTACGCTCAGCGGTAAGCAGTCCGCAGGTATGATGGATTTTATAACAAGTTTGATGAACTAAGGAGGAACATTAAATGAACTGTAAAAAATGCGGTAAAGAAATTCCCGAAGGTAAGGAATATTGTGCCGACTGTGAAAAGGAACTCGCCCTTGCCGACATGGCTTCGGACGTTCAGACCGCAGGCACGGATGATAAAAAAGGTTTGAGCAAAAAAACGCTTGGAATTATAATCGCCGTATGCGCTCTTGTCGTAATCGCAGTCGTCGCGGTTATAATAGTTGTTTCCGGTAAGAATTCGTCGGGCGACGAGCCGAGCAGTATCAGAGAATACGTAAGCTTTTACAGAGGAGCCGACGGAAGCGAACATCAGGTCATTGTCACCGAGAAGGTTCCCGCCGACGGTAAGAACAACGAGAATAACCAGAATATGGGCGATAACAACAACGCGAATTCTCCCGTAACCAAAAAGCAGACAACGACCGTTCCCGCCGAAAATCCGAATCAGATAGGCAACGAGGTCAAGGAGGATAAGGTTAAGGTCGAGAGCAAGGTTCAGAATTCGCTGACCGCATTCTTTGACGGCAAGTTCTATTACGACGGCGTAATGTACGATCAGTCGGGTGAGTCGACGAGAATGAAGATTGCCATAAACGGCAACGATCTTGAGGCGATAATGTATGACTCCTCCATGGGCGTAAACATGGGCGTTATGCAGTTGGGCGGCAAAACGTATATTGTCAATCCCGACAAAAAAGAGTATATCGAATTTACAAAGGAACTCGGCGAGATGTTCGGTATCAGCACCGACGACCTTAAATTCGACGATTTGAGCAAGATGTTCGCTTCGCGCAATTCTACGCCCGACGCGCAGTATTCGACTACCGTCAACGGCAAGAACGCGACATGCTACGAATACGTAAGCTCCGACAAGTCTACCTCGACCAAATTCTATTTCGTCGGCAAGGATCTTGTAGAGCTTGACCAGACCGATTCCGCCGGCGTGCCGATTTCTCAGACCATGATAAACGAGTTTTCCTATTCTATTCCGTCGGATATGCTCACGCTCACAGGTCTTAACAAGGCATCCTCGATCATGAACATGTTACAGTGAGGAACTGTCCGATACGGCGCACAAAACGTTTTTTCACCCTCTCGCAGTACTTATGTACGGCTTCGGGGATGAAGAAAACGCTTTGAGCATCCGTCTCAAACAGTCCGGGAAGTTTGATTTATAAATTTAATTTATAAAAATGTAATATAACGAACCGCAGAGTACAGGACGGGGTTTTCTCTTACCGTCTGCTCTGCGGATTTTTTTTGTTTGGGATTTGTCGTTGTTGACAGTCGTTTTTTTGTATGGTATATTAAAATTCACAATAATAAGCACGGCGGAGGATTTTTCCATGGGCGGGTATGCCGATATATACGTAGACGATAAATTTTATTCAAAGAACGAATTTATAAACATGAAGGCGGATTTTTCCGATCTTCCGAAATATGAGGATATAAAAGATTCTCTTCCCGAACCCGTGTGGGACGGACATTCGGACGAGATAAAAGCTTATTATAAAGCGTGGGAAATTGCGTTTTCGAATCTCGGCAAACCTACAAAGGAGAACGGCTTTGTTTCACCGTACATTGACGCGGCATTCAACGGCTGCATTTTTATGTGGGACTCGTGCTTTATGCTGATGTTCGGCAGGTATGCCGACAACGTTCATTCGTTTCAGAAAACGCTCGACAACTTCTACTGCAAGCAGGAAAAGGACGGCTACATAAGCCGTGAGATAAGCGAGGAAAACGGCAGGGGCAAATTTTACAGACACGACCCCGTCAGCACCGGACCCGAAATTATGACATGGTGCGAGTGGCAGTATTATAAGAATTACGGCGATAAGGACAGGCTTAAAAAGGTATATTATCCTCTGCTAAGCTATCACCGTTGGCTTAAGGCGTATCATCGCTGGCCCGACGGAAGCTGCTGGTCGTCGGGCTGGGGATGCGGAATGGACAACCTCCCGCGCGCGGATACGGAGGCTGTTCCCGGAGCCGAGGATTGGCACCTTGAAACATTTCATCACAGCTTCATGTCGTGGGTCGACGCAACAATGCAGGCGGCAATGGCGTGCGAACATCTGATACTCATGGCTGACGAGCTGGGCATAACCGACGGCGTTGAGGAACTGGAGGACGAGCGCGAAAAACTCATTTCCTATATCAATAATAAAATGTGGGACGAAGAGGACGGTTTCTACTACGACAGACGTTCTAACGGCGAGCTTTTAAAGGTCAAATCCGCCGCCGCATTTTGGTCGCTCATTTCGAAAACCGCGCCCGCAGGCAGGGTAGAGCGTATATGCGCTCATCTTGAAAACAAAGACGAGTTTAACCGTAAAAACCGCGTTCCCGCATTGAGCGCGGATCACCCCGATTTCAGCCCCGACGGTCACTACTGGAACGGTGGAGTATGGCCCCCTATTGTTTACATGGTTTTGACCGGACTTACAGAGAATTCAAAACACGATTTGGCTCACGATATTGCCGTGTGCAACTATAAAAATATGATTGAGGTTTTCCGCTCCACGGGTACTTTGTGGGAAAATTACGCGCCCGACAAGACCGCACCCGGCAAGCCCGCAAAAGGAGACTTTGTCGGCTGGACGGGAATTCTGCCTATTACCATGCTTATTGAATATATATTCGGCATACAGATCTCCGCCGACAAAAACGAAATTACATGGCGTATAAACGAGCTTGACAGACACGGATTCAATAATCTCCCCGTCGGCAGGGATTCGTATGTTTCGCTCGTATGCGAGAAGAGGAATTCGCAGAACGAAAAGCCCGTTGTAAGCGTAAAGAGCGATAAAAAACTCACCGTAAAGATAATTCGGAACGACGAATCGTTTATTATAAATACGTAAAAACAAACCGCAGTTCGCTTTGTAAGTACAAAATGAATTGCGGTTTTATATAAATTCCGCGTGTTTTTGTTAACGAATATATAACAGAACACAGAAAATGCCGAAGATGTCCGTCCCGTCTTGACAAATCTCACGTTTATTGATACAATCAAGACGAAGAGTAAGTATATGCTAACTGAATCAAACGCGGCGGATTCTGCTCGAAATACGATAAACAGCGGTTTCGGACTGCTTCTTTTTACGTATTACAGTTAGTAAAGACTAACCGCTGAAAAAGAAAGGAGAAACAAAATGAAAAGAAAGTTTATTTATTTAATTTTTGCGCTCGTTTTGAGCGTATGTGCAATTGCACCGTCGTTTACGGCAGGAGCGGAAAATAATCTTGCCGACGGTGTGTACGAGGTCGGCGTTAAGATGTACCACGCGCAGAAGGAGCGCGTTTCCATGGGTGACAGATATCTTGTACATACCGCGCTTCTTAAAGTAAACGGGGGAGAGAAAACGCTTACGATAGCGACGGCGGGGAAAGTTTCGGATATGCACTTTTGGTACTATAACAACGGCGGAACCGACGGCGATACTACCGAAATGCCCGCGGTCGGCGAGGTTACGATTGATTCAAAAACATACCCCACGGCGTTCGAATTTCCCGTTATAGGCGACGGCAAGGAAGTCGGAGTCAAATTCTCCGCACCCGTAATGCCTGTATCTCCGTCGGCGAGAATCAGAATAGACTATTCGAGCATAAAGGAGCATAAAGAAAACGGACAGCCCGCGCAGACGACTGTGCCGACCGCCGCCGTTCCCGTTACGACAACAGCCCCGGCGACCGTGCCGACAACGGCTCCGACGACCGCGCCGACAACGGTTCCGACGACTGCCGTTACGACCCCCGCGCAGACGACGGCGATTATGACAACGGCTTCGGCAACCGGATATTCCGCAGTGTCGGAGAATGTAACAAGCCCGGACGAAGTTAGGAGCGCGAAAAGTCCCGCGAAAATTATAATTATAATATGCGTATCGGTTCTCGTTCTCGCGGCTGCGGTCGTTCTTATCTTTTTGAAAGTCAAAGGAAGGATATAAGGGCGAAGGGATGAAAAAAATATTTTCGAAATTTCAGGTAAAAGATTTTGTATTTCTCGCCGTTCTCGCGGCTGCCGTGACGCTGTGCGGGGGCATCACCATGCCCCTCGTCATGCACACGACTCTGTTCGGACTCAGAAACATGGCGGCGGCTCCGATATACGCGCTGTTTACCGCCGTCGCGCTCATGAAAGTAAGAAAGCCCGGCGCACTTACGATTCTGGGTATTTTTTCGGGCGCGCCTCTTATATTCTTTTCGACGGTCATGTTCTTTAATAATTTCGTTTCCGCCGTTATCGCGGAGGCTATGATGCTTTTAATATTCAGAGGATATAAAAAAAAGAGCGCGGTGTTCTTTACCGCGGGAATTTATATGCCGTTAAGTCTGCCCGTGTCCGTTTTGTTCAGCATGTGGCTTAACGGTCAGAGCTATTCACAGCTTATCGATCGTCCCGTTGCCTCGGTATTTACGTCGCTGGGCACAATCGTACTCGGCTTCGTCGGCTCGGCGATAGGAATGAAGATAGCCTCCGAGCTTCAGAAAGCGGGCAAATTAAAACCCTGCGGAGAGAGCGAAAATGTTTGAGTCGCTGACGGCAGAAAAGCAGTTATACCCTCCCGCCGCGTTTTTGTCCTCGCTCATAACGCTTGTTATCGGGATGATAATTTCAAAGAATTTAATATCGTTTGCATACACAGCGGTTCTGTTCGTCCTTTTTTCATGCTTCGGAATGTTTAAGGCGTTGTGGAAAATCACCGCCGCTGCGCTCGTTTTCGGATGTGTAATAGGCGGACTTTCGTGTTTTACGTCGGGCAGAATCGACTCGTTTTATCAGACCGTTGTCAGAACTCTGATTCTCTGTATCTGCGCCGTGCCTATGGCGGGAATTGACCCCGCGAGACTCACGCGGTGCATGAATCGGTTAAAATGCCCGAGAGTCATAACGCTCGGCATGCTTATCACTTTAAGATTTATACCGTTTACCGTATCGGAAATAAAACGAATACGCGAGGCGGTCAGAGTCAGGGGAATGGGCGTAAACGTCAAGGGCGGTTATCTGTACAGAACGTTTTTTCTGCCTCTTATAATGAGAATCACGAGTATTTCCGACATTCTTTCTCTGTCGCTTGAAACGCGCGGATTTTCGCTCGAAAACAACGGCGCGACGGTGTACGCAGAGGTCGGACTCAAGGCGCGGGATATTGTATTTTTTATTCTTATCCTCGCCGTATGCGTTTCGGGGGTGACGGCATGGAAACTGCTTTAAGCTTAAAAAACGTTACGTTTTCGTATTCTAAAGACGGGAAAAAAATTCTCGATAATATATCCTTTGACCTTAATTACGGCGAGATCGTCCTGCTGTCGGGAGAGTCGGGCGGAGGAAAAAGCACGCTTCTCTCCGTCATAAACGGCGTGATTCCGTTCATAACCCCGGGCGAGCTGACGGGAAGCGTTTTTGTTGACGGCGGGGACGTTACGAACGATAAAATAAGCCTCAGAGCCGAAAAAATAGGCTCCGTCATGCAGAACGCCGACGAACAGATAGTCTACGGCAAAACAGCCGACGAACTCGCGTTCGGGTGCGAAAATCTCGGCATTGCCGAAAATGAGATAACCGAGCGTATAACGTGTGCTTCGGCTTTTATGGGACTTGATTTGGATTCACTGACTCGGACTCTCTCGGGCGGGCAGAAGCAGAGACTTTCCGCCGCGTGCGTTCTCTCTATGGGACAGCGGATTATAATTCTTGACGAACCGCTTGCGAATCTTGACCCTGCGGGTGCGAAAATACTGCTTAACGCACTGAGAAAGCTTGCGGACTCGGGATACGCCGTTCTGATAGCCGAACACCGTTACGATATCGTTAAGGAGTATACCGACCGCAGGGTGTTCATTTCCGACGGCAGACTGTCAAATTACAATGCGGAAACCTACGTCAAAACCGCCTGTAACGAAAAACACACGGTATCCTCCGAGCCGATTCTGTCGGCAAGAGGAATATGCAGATCGTTTAACGGCAGAAAAATTCTCAATAACATAGATATCGATATATTCAAGGGCGAACGGCTCGTTCTGACGGGTGAAAACGGGTGCGGAAAAACGACGCTGATGCGGATTCTCGCGCGTCTTGATAAGCCCGATTCGGGAGTCATAACGCAGAATATCGTACCGAGGGTCAAGAGATTCGGCGGAAAAGGCGAATGGTTTAATAAGGTCGGGTACGTCTATCAGAACCCCGCGTACCAGCTTTTTATGCAGACGCTCGAAGAGGAGATCTCGTTTAAATCCTCCGACGGCGAATGGACTCGGTATCTTATAGCTTCGCTCGGGCTGTCGGGACTCGAAAAGCGTCACCCGCAGTCTCTTTCGGAGGGGCAGAAGCGCAGGGCGGGAATCGCCGCCGTGTGCGCGGGTAAGCCGGAACTGCTGTTTCTCGACGAGCCGACGGTCGGACTCGACGGTGAAAACCTCGGCAGGGTGATCTCGCTTATAAATATGATGAACAGGGAATTCGGCTGCTGCGTCGTAACCGTTACGCACGACAAACGGTGCATGAACGAAACCGAGGACAGAAAAATTACCATCGTCAACGGCTCGATTGTGACGAAAACGTTCGGTAAATAAAACAGGAGAAAATGAAGATGATACGGAAAAGACTTCTTGAACTTGCTCCCGATTCAAAAAAATACATAGCGGGAACGGTTGTTTTGCAGTGGCTGAAATTATGCTCCGACATAGCTTTGATGTTTGTATTTTCATATGTCATAAGAATTGTCGTCACGGATTCGGACACTGCGTTTTCAAAGCTTTATATTTACATATCCGCCGCGGTGATGACTCTTATAATCAGATATGTCTGCGTGTATTTCTCGTCGAAAACGTCGTTTTACGCGAGTGCGCAGGTCAAAAAAGTATTGAGAGAAAAAATGTATAATAAGCTTTCCGGCATGGGGCGGTCGTACTCTCAAAAGGTTTCGACAGCCGAGGTTGTACAGGTATTCGTCGAGGGTATCGACCAGCTCGAACTCTATTTCGGCAAATACCTCCCGCAGTTTTTCTTCTCCATGCTCGCGCCGGTTACGCTGTTTATCGTTCTGTCGTTCGTCAACTTTAAATCCGCGCTCGTACTCATGATATGCGTGCCGTTGATTCCGCTGTCGATTGTCGCGGTGCAGAAGATTGCAAAAAGACTTCTTAATAAATACTGGGGTGTTTACGTAACGCTCGGCGACACGTTCCTTGAAAACATACAGGGACTTACGACTCTTAAAATCTACGGCGCGGACGAGCGTAAAAATGTCGAAATGAATGAAAAGGCGGAGGAGTTCAGGCGCATTACGATGAAGGTTCTGACCATGCAGTTAAACTCCGTCAGCGTTATGGATATAGTAGCCTACGGCGGAAGCGCGGCGGGCGTTATCATTGCGGTTTATCAGGTGTTAAAGGGAAATATCGATTTTGCCGAGGCATTTCTGATTATAAGTCTCGCGGCGGATTTCTTTTTGCCGCTGCGTCTTTTAGGCTCGTTTTTCCACGTCGCGATGAACGGCACGGCGGCAAGCGACAAGCTGTTTGATCTCCTTGATATCCCGGACGAAGAAAAGGGCAATAGAGAGGATGTCGATTTTAATGCGGGAATTACGTTTGACAATGTTTCGTTCTCTTATAACGAATCGAAAAAAGCCGTCGACGGCGTAAGCTTTAAACTTAACAAAAAAGTTCTTACCGCCGTTGTCGGAGAGTCGGGCTGCGGAAAAAGTACGCTCGCTTCCGTGCTGTGCGGTACTGATACCGGCTATACGGGCGATATATTCATAGGCTCGGTTCAGTTGAGGGATATTGCCGAAAACGTGCTTAATAAAAATATGACCGCCGTTAATTTCGACAGCTATATTTTCTCTTCGACCGTACGCGAAAATCTCCTGATGGCTAAACCGGACGCGGATGACGGGGAAATGCTCGAAGTATTAAAGAAAGTTAATCTCGATACTCTCGACGGTAAAAATAACGTACTCGATTATGAAATAAAAGAGGCGGGAGGCAATCTCTCCGGCGGTCAGAGACAGAGGCTCGCCGTCGCAAGAGCCTTGCTTCACGACGCGTCAATTTACGTTTTCGACGAAGTCACGTCAAATATCGACTCCGAAAGCGAGGAGAAGATCATGGACGTTATCAGAGGACTTGCAAAGGAGAAAACGGTTTTAATGATCTCCCACAGACTCGAAAACGTAAAGAGCGCGGACAATATTATTCTGCTGAAAAACGGCAGGATCGCAGAGTCCGGCACGCATGAAGAGCTTATGAAAAACCGAGGCGGATATTACGAAATGTATTCCTCGCAGTCGTCGCTTGAAAATTATACGCGTAAGGAGGCGGTCGTTTTATGAAAAGGTCAAGAAGCGGATTTTCGATAATGAAACGCCTTATTAAACTTGTAAAACCGCTGAGCGGATTTATGGCTTTGGCGGTATTTCTCGGTGTGACGGGATTTTTATGCGCCATTCAGATAACCGTTGCGGGAAGCATGGCGGCTCTGACCGCCGCAGGAATCGACGGCGGATTGGCAGTCAAAACGGGATGTATATTCATAGCCGTGTTCGCGGTTCTGCGCGGATTCCTCCATTACGGAGAGCAGGCGTGCAACCACTATATAGCGTTCAGACTTCTCGCGCTTATCAGGGATAAGGTGTTTAAAGCTCTGCGTGTTCTTGCGCCCGCTAAGCTCGAGGGCAGGGACAAGGGCGACCTCGTTTCCGTGATTACGAGCGATATAGAACTGCTCGAGGTTTTCTATGCGCACACGATCTCGCCGATATGCATTGCCGTTATTACGAGCGTCATAATGCTTGTTTTTATAGGCAGATACAGCTTATGGCTTGCGCTCGTCGCTCTTATCGGATACGTTACTGTCGGAGCGGTGATCCCCCTTACGTCGTCTGAATTCAACCGCGACGCGGGCATGACGTACAGGGACGAGGCGGGAAGGCTCTCGGGCTTCGTACTCGAAAGCATGCGCGGACTGCTTGAAACCATCAGATATTCTCAGTGTTCAAAACGACTTGAAAAAATGCTCAAAAAGACCGACGCTCTTAACTCATTGCAGAAAAAATTAAAGAAAACCGAGGGTCACACCTCGGCGGCAACCGATATTTCGATAATCGCGTTTTCTCTTATAATGCTTTTCGTTTCTATCTCGCTTAAAAATGCGGGGCTTATCGGCGCGGACGGCGTTGTCGTTTCGACCGTCGCAATGATGAGTTCGTTCGGCCCCGTTGTCGCTTTGAGCGGACTTTCCGCAAATCTTACGTACACGCTCGCGGCGGGCGAGAGAGTTCTTTCGCTTCTCGACGAAACGCCCGAGGTTGAGGAAAATACCGACGGCGCAGATGTCGAATTCGAATCCGAAGAGTGCAGGAATGTCGGATTTTCATATAATGACGGCGTAAAGGTGCTCGATTCTTTCGATTTCTCGGTAAACCCCGGCGAAATAGTTGCGATAACCGGACCGAGCGGTTCGGGCAAATCGACCGCGCTTAAACTGATGATGAGATTTTGGGATGCCGACGAGGGCGAAGTAGACATGTCAAATGTTAATATTAAGGACATAAAAACCGCTTCGCTTCGCAGTAATCAAAGTCTCGTAAGCCAGGAGACACAGCTGTTCAACGAATCCGTCGCCGCTAATATTCGCATAGCCGATTTTAACGCTTCTGACGAAGAGGTTATCGAGGCCGCGAAAAAAGCGTCGATTCACGACTTTATTATGACTCTGCCGAAAGGCTACGACACGAACGTCGGCGAACTCGGCGGACTTCTATCCGACGGCGAAAAACAGCGTATAGGACTTGCCCGCGCGTTTTTGAAAAACTCGCCGATGATTCTCCTCGACGAGCCGACAAGTAACCTCGACAGCCTGAATGAGGGCAGAATTCTGCGTTCTGTCGGAGAATTTTCAAAGGGCAAGAGCGTTATAATCGTTTCGCACCGCAAGTCGACCTCGCGAATTGCCGACAGGTCTTATTCCGTAGTGAGAGGTAAACTGCAATGAAAAAGGACAGAATAACGCGTGAAAAAGAGATGTTTCCCGAGATGATAAAGCTTTACTGTCACGGCGTTCACAAAACGAAAAAGGGGAGTCTCTGCCCCGAGTGCTCCGAGCTGTGCGCGTACGCTTTAAACAGGCTCGATCACTGCCGTTGGGGAAACGATAAAAATTTCTGCTCGCAATGCCCGTGCCATTGCTATAAGCCGGATATGCGCGAAAAAATCCGCGCGGTAATGCGTTACTCGGGACCGAGAATACTTCTTTACCACCCGCTCATCGGCTCGCTTCATTTTGTCGAAACGGTTAAGGGGATTATAAAGAAGAAAAAGGCGAAATAACGGCGTAAAAAACCGGCGCGAAAAATACGTCCGGACTATGACGAATTCTATATAAACATCATTCGGAGGCGAGGGAAAATGAATACAAAAGAAAAACCTGTCCCGTGGTATATTCTCGGCGAACCCGGAGCGGAAAGAGGGTGGAGATAAAACTTATGAGTTCCGGCTCCCTTTTGCTCCTTTGTATGTATCTTCCAAAGCATTCGGATAGTATTCCCCGAATCTTAATCTTCCGTCTTTTCCAAATCCGTATGAAGCCCATTTGTTCCGCGGACCGTCAAATGCAAAATGTTCTTTTTTGCAAACTTTTTTCTGCGGTGTTACTTAAATACACAAGTACATTTTCTCTTTTGTCCGAAAAATAAATAAGAGGAATGTTATGATTCGAAATTCTCGGTTTCAAATTTTTGATATTTTCTGTCTGTAATGCATGAAAATACATATTATCATCCTTTAAATCTTTTGTTCACCAAAACCGATTTCTGATGTCAAAATAAAAAAGCCTTGAAACGGTATTTTCACCTGAAATATTATGACAAAATGAAAGTTGTCTATTTCAACATTCCAAGCGCAATGCGCCGGTTCAGTTCCCGCAGAGCAGTCTTATTGCTGTCGTATTGAAGCAACGTTTGGGCTTTAGCATAAGTCAGCCATTTATATTCTGTATGTTCATGAGACAGCTGTAAAAAAGTGCTTGTTACCCTTACTGCAAATGTGTACTCCGGGATGACGAAACACTCTTTACCCCATAATGTTTCCGCGTTTTTAAAACAGTCGGATGGTATGCTGCAGCAGGTGTCGAGCTTGAAAAAGTTACATGTCTTGGAAATCCCGGCTTCTTCAAGGGATTCCCTTTTTGCCGACTCAATGATTGAGATATCCTCTTCTTCTCCGCCGCCTGCTATGAATTGCCAAATGCCTGTATCACTCCTTCGAAATAAACAGAAATGTGCATTGCTGTCCTCTATGCAATATGGAATGACCAAGACCTGATACTTTGCTCGTGCCATTGCTCGGTACCTCTTCAAATTCAAATTTATTTAAATAAAATAAGTCCGCCGTAATTCTATCAAAATTACGACGGACTTATGGTCCGAGTGGCGAGACTTGAACTCACGGCCTCTTGACCCCCAGTCAAGCGCGCTCCCAACTGCGCCACACCCGGACATTCACTGATAACATTCAATCAGCTTGTATATATTATCACACGCAAAAGAAAAAATCAATAGTTTCTTACAAAAAACTTTATTTTTTTGTCCGGGCATATTTAATTCATTGATTATCGCATTTTGTTATGATACAATCAAGAAAAAAACATCGGAGGGTAAAATGATTGATATATTAAGAATACCTGATCATATTAAAATAACGTGCGATTCCGATAAAAACGACGCGTCCGTCCGATTTGTTATCGGTGAGGGAATGAAGGTTTTTGTCTCGTGCTCCGATTCGGGCGTTAAATACGTCGATTTACGCTGGAAATTCGATACCGAGACTCCCGTTTCGGTAATGAGCGATTCGTGGGAACGCCTTTATAACGATGCCGAATGGGGTGCACTCGACAGCGAGAGACATCTGCCGTGGTATTTTATCGCAAAGGACGGCGAGGATAATTTCACCGGCTGCGGAGTCAGGGTTCTGCCCGACAGCTTCGCGTGTTTTTCATACGACGCGTCGGGCGTAACGTGCAGGCTCGACGTGCGGTGCGGAGGTATGGGCGTTAAAATTGACGGGGAGCTTCAGGCCGCCGAAATTTTGTGCAGAAGCTATACCGATATAGGCGCGTATGAGGCGTGCAGGGAGTTCTGTAATCTGATGAGTCCGAATCCCGTTCTGCCCGAAAAGCCGGTTTACGGAAGCAACAACTGGTACTATGCGTACGGCAAAAGCTCATATAACGAGATAATGAACGACGCACGTCTGCTCGCTTCGCTTACCGAGGGACTCGAAAACCGTCCGTTTATGGTAATCGACGACGGCTGGATGATAAATTCGTGCGCGGGGCCGTGGATTCCTAACGACAAATACGGCGACATGAAAAAGATTGCCGACGAATTCAAAGCTCTCGGCGTTCGTCCCGGTATATGGATAAGACCTCTGCACGACATTCAGGCGGAAAAGGAGCATCCCGAGTGGCTTATAAACCGTGCGGACTGCCGTTTCCTCGACCCGACCGTTCCCGAGGTTAAACGCAAAATTGCCGGGGATGTAAGCCGGATTTATACCTGGGGATATGAGCTTATAAAGCATGATTTCAGCACCTTCGATTTATTCGGACGGTTCGGATTCGAAATGAATTCCCTTGTAACGAAGGAGGCTTCGTGGGCGTTTTACGACAGGAGCAAAACCTCGGCGCAGGTCGTCAAGGAGCTTTATAATCTCATTCGCTGTAATGCGGAAAGCGCCGTTATAATCGGGTGCAATACGTTAGGTCACCTTTGCGCGGGAATATTCGAACTCAACAGAACGGGCGACGATACGAGCGGTGAACGCTGGGCAAGAACACGGAAATACGGCGTAAATTCGCTGGCGTTCCGTATGTGTCAGAATAAGACTTTCTATATGTGCGACGCAGACTGCGTAGGTATTCTCGATAAAAACATTCCGTGGAGTTTAAACAGACAGTGGCTCGATCTGCTCGCAAAAAGCGGTACGCCCCTGTTCGTTTCGGTGCAGCCGGAGAGCATGACCGACGAAATCAGAGAGGATTTGAAAAACGCTTTTAAAATCGCATCGAAACAGGCGGACGAAACGTTCCCCGTCGACTTTGAATTCAATAAACACCCGAGAATCTGGAGCATAAACGGGGAAACAGTGAAGTACGATTTTTATATGTCGGACGGATGGGACGTGCAGACGGAAAGATGAGCAATATTTTATCGCATTACCGCGCGAAAAATTATTGCAGAAGCAAAAAAGCAATAAATGAGCAGTAAAAAATCGGCAAATTCTGTCAAAAGATTTGCCGCAGCTTGTCGAAAAAGTAGTTTTCGACAAGCTGTGAGACTGTCGAGAATGTGCCT
>OJAW01000298.1_pt1 | contig 37743 bp, 43 predicted proteins | sample 1589151 | NCBI WGS metagenome assembly OJAW01 (sample SAMN03283290) | human gut metagenome | biome: human-associated habitat; material: feces | host: Homo sapiens | place: Peru | collected 2012
GTGGAAGCGTAGTGATACGTTGAGCTGACTAGTACTAATAGATCGAGGATTTAACCATATAATATTTATTTGATGAGTACATTATCTTGTTTTTAAAGGACAAAATCCTTTATTGGTGACAATAGCTAAGTGGATACACCTCTTCCCATCCCGAACAGAGAAGTTAAGCACTTATACGCCGACGATAGTGTATGCGAAAATAGGTAGTTGCCAATATTTTTTTTTGCAATAAAATACTCCATGAGTATTTTTTTTATGTCAATAAACATGTAAATAATATTTATTAAATTTCAAAGTTGTAAAACCAACTAAAAAATAAAATTTTATAATTTGATAAAAAACTATTTTCTTCTTTGTTATTTTTTTATATTATTAAAATAGATGGAGAGGTAATAAAATGAAGAAAGGTTTTGATAATGATAAGTACGTAAAAGTACAAAGTAAAAAAATTAAAGAAAGATTCAAAATGTTTGATAAGCTTTATTTAGAAGTCGGAGGAAAATTATTTTCTGATAATCATGCAGCCAGAGTATTACCTGGATTTAAACCAGACGCAAAAATTAGTATGTTTTTAGAACTTAAAAAAGATTTAGAAATTATTTTTTGTATAAATGCTAACGACATTGAGAAAAATAAAATTAGATCTGAGTTTGGTATAACATACGACATGGAAATGTTAAACATAATTAATAACGCTCACAGATTAGGTTTTTTAGTAAATTCAGTTGTAATCACCCTTTATAATAATCAACCTAGTGTTGATAAGTTTATTAAACGTTTAGAAAGACAAAATATAAAAACATATATCCACACATATACTAAAGGATATCCTACAGACGTTGATACAATCGTAAGTGAAAAAGGATATGGTGCCAATTCTTACATAGAAACAACTAAAAAATTAATTTTAGTAAACGCACCTGGTCCTGGGTCAGGAAAACTAGCAACTTGTTTAAGTCAACTTTATCATGAACATAAAAGAGGAGTTAATGCAGGTTATGCAAAATTTGAAACATTCCCAGTATGGAATTTACCACTAAAACATCCTGTTAATATTGCATACGAGGCTGCTACAGCTGATTTAAAAGACATTAATATGATAGACTCATTTCACTTAGAAAAGTACAACATAAAGGCTGTAAACTATAATAGAGACTTAGAAACATTCCCTATCCTAAAAACAATATTAAATAGAATAACTGGAAAAGATATATATTATTCACCAACCGATATGGTGGTAAATATGGTTGGATTTTGTATAACAAATGATAAAGCAGTTGAAGAAGCAGCTAAAAAAGAAGTAGTAAGAAGATATTACAATGAATTAAATAACTATAAATTAGGTTTTTGTGAATATGATACAGTTCAAAAAGTAAAACTACTAATGAATGAACTTAACATAGATGAAAACTATTTAAAAGTAGTTAAAGCAGCTTTAGATAAATCCAAAGAAAAAGGAGTTCATGTAATTGCCCTAGAACTTCCAAAAGGAAAAATAATAACTGGTAAACAAACTGAACTACTTAGTCCAGCTAGTTCGCTAATAATTAATGCCGTTAAAGAATTATCAAAAATCCCAGATGATATCAATTTATTAAGTCCTTCAATATTAGAACCAATTTTAAAAATGCGTAATAACAATAAACCATTATCATTACAAGAAGTTTTAATCGCATTATCTGTTTGCAGTGCTACAAACTCAATGATCGAAAAATCAATTAAAAATTTATCTAAACTAGAAGGATGTGAAGCACACTCAACATATATAGTTCAAAATGGTGATGCTAATGCTTTAAAATCCTTAAAAATAAACTTAACATGTGAGTCAGATTTTTATACCAATGAAATAATGTAAAGTGGTATTTACAACATAAATATAATTATATATAATGAAAATAGGTGAGAAAATGGATTATAAATATACATCTAGAAGTATAGATGACACAATGGAATTAGCAGAGAATATCGAATCAGAAAAATTTCCTGGAATGGTTATATGCTTAGATGGTGAGTTAGGAAGTGGAAAGACAGTTTTTGTTAAAGGTTTTGCTAAATCATTAGGAATAACCGAAACTGTTACAAGTCCAACCTTTAATCTAATTAAAGAATATAATTCAGGAGAAATGCCATTATATCATATGGATGTTTATCGTTTAGAAGGAAAATGTGATACAATTGGATTTGACGATTATTTTAACAAAAAAGCTGTATGTATAATCGAATGGTCAGACATGATATGTGATTGTTTACCAGAAGAAAGATTACAAATAGATTTTAAAATCATAGACGAAAACACAAGAGTTTTAGTCTTAAAACCTTATGGTGAAAAATACGAAGATTTAGTAAACTCTGTTCTTTAAATACTAGATAGACTAGTATTTTTTTTATTTTATAGTATAATATTATTGATTTGGAAGTGATAAAATGTACAAACTATTTATAAGTACTTATAGCGAATTAATTACAATCGGATTATTCAAAGATAACACTCTAATTATGCAAAAAGAAAAAGAATCAGAAAAAAGTCATAGTATTTATTTAGTACCAATGATTGATGAAATATTAAAAGAAAACAACATTGAATGTCAAGATTTATCAGAAATATTAGTAGTTAATGGACCTGGAAGCTTTACTGGAATAAGATTAGGAGTAACAGTTGCTAAAACTCTAGCGTACACCTTAAATATTCCTATTAAAACAATCTCAAGTATTGAAGCAATTTCTGCATCAATAAAAGACGATAATAAAATTATAACTATTAGTGATACTAAAGGGAAATACTTAGGAATATTTGAAAACAATCAATTAGTTAATGAATTAATGTATTTAACAAATACAGATTATGAACAACATATAAAAAATTATAATTATCCTATTTATGAAGATAGTAAATTAGATTTACAAAGTATAAATAATTATTCTCTAGAAATTGCTCCAACCCCAGCTCATGCTGTAAAAGCAATTTATATTAAAGAGATAGAGGCATTAAGTGGTAGATAATTATAAAGAAGATTATTATGACGAAACAATCAAATTAGGAAAAATTGTTAATAAAGATTTTGAAAAACTTTTTAAAATAAACAATTTAAATAGAACTGAAAAAATCTATGTTTATCTTAATGATAATAAAGTAACCGGCTTTATTCACATTTCTTCTAACTATGAAATAATTGATATCTTAAATATTGTTGTAGATCCAAAATATGAAAAACAAGGAATTGGAACAAAATTAATAAATTATATTATTAAAAAGAAAGATACAATTTCATCTAAAATAATGTTAGAAGTTAGAGAGGATAATTTAAAAGCCATTAACTTTTATCAAAAAAACAATTTTACAATTATAGCCAAAAGAAAAAATTATTATAAAAACATAGACGCATTAATTATGGAAAGGAAAATATAATGAAAGATGTATATATTTTAGCAATTGAATCATCATGTGATGAAACAAGTATTGCCATCATAAAAAATGGTTGTGAAGATGTTGCAACCACAATTCTAACACAAATGGATACTCATGCATTATACGGTGGAGTAGTCCCAGAAATTGCCAGCAGAATGCATTGTGAAAACATTACAATGGTTCTTGAAGACGTATTTAGTAAAACAACTATTACAATGAATGATATTGATGCTATAGCAGTAACCTATGCGCCAGGTTTATTAGGAAGCTTACTTATTGGTTTAGAATTTGCTAAAACTTTATCTTTAGTTTATAAAAAACCATTAATAAAAGTTCATCACATAGCTGGTCATATTTATGCTAATAACTTAGTCGAAAAAATGGAATTTCCATTACTTGCTTTAGTTGTAAGTGGCGGTCATACTGAACTAGTTTTAATGGAAGACGATTATAAATTTAAAGTATTAGGAAGAACTTTAGATGATGCTATTGGTGAAGTTTACGACAAAGTAGCAAAAGTATTAGACTTACCATATCCTGGTGGACCAAATATTGAAAAATATGCATTACAAGGAACTCCAAGCTATGACTTACCAAAACCAATGAATAATGATGAGTTAAATTTTTCATATAGTGGTTTAAAAAGTGCAGTTATAAACTTAGTTCATAATGAAAAACAAAGAGGAAATGAATTAAGAAAATATGACCTTGCGGCATCATTTCAAACAGTTGCTATTGATGAATTAGTAAGAAAGACCGAATTAGCTATCAATCAACTAGGTATTGAAAGATTAATCATTGCCGGTGGTGTAACCGCAAATAAATATTTACGTGGAGAAATGGAAAAACTAGCTCAAAAACATAATATCAAATTAACAATTCCTCCAATGAAATATTGTACAGATAATGCTGCTATGATCGGTTGTGCAGCTTATCCACTATACTTAAAAAAAGATTTTACTGATTACAGTTTAAATGCTCAAAGTGCTTTAGATTTATTCTAATGCATTTTTTTTGTAGTTGTAATAAAATTAAATTTGTAGTATTATAAAATTGATTATTATGGATAATAGTAGAAATGACAATGTATTATACAAAACTCTAATTGTAATTGCTATCCTAATACCATTGGTAGTAGGTTTTTCCTATGCCTATTTCTTAACTAATATTAAAGGAAATAAAACTATTATTTCTGGAACAACTTCTGCAAATGATTTTGTTCTAAATTTAATAACCGACAATAGTGGTTATATTGATGCAACCGGTTTAGCACCAATTCAATCAATATTTGTAGAAAGTAATGCTGCTAAAGGAATGTTTTCAGTATCTACAATTGATGAATCAGGTACAAATAAAAATGATTATCCAGTAGCATATAATATATCTTTAACCGATATAACTATAACAAATGGTTTGAGAGACGCTGTCAAAGATAGTTTTAGATGGTCACTAACATGCGAAACATGTGCAGATACAAGTAATAATATGAGTGGTAACTTTACTAATTTAAAAACCTTAACACCTTCATCAACATCGACAAGTAATGGAGTAACAACATATAAATATAGTGAATATGTACTAGCTGATAATTTTCAGTTAATAATATGTCCCAATACAACTGATACATATACATTAAGATTATGGATAGATTGGTTAGATGATGTTGAGCAATCATCGGTAATGAGTCAGTCATTTAGCGCTAAAGTATCTATTCAAGGAGAAGCAGTATACTTGACAGACACAAATCAATGTGAGTCATAAATATATGGCTTTTTTTTGATTGTTTTTTTATAATTAATATGTATAATATTGAAAAGGTGATTTAAATGAAGTATTTATTAATAAACTTAGTTGTAGGCTTATTCTTTATAGCAGGAGCCCTTATTTCATTAAAAGAAAAACAAAATAAAAATTTAGTAAATTTTAGTATTGGTATGGCATTTTCTGTTTTATTACTTTTATTATTATTTGATATAATTCCTGAAACATATGAGTTATTTCCCTATGATAAAATACTATGTATAACAGCTGGTACCTTAATTGGAATATGTACTTTATTTTTACTAGAAAAAATAGTACCTCACCATGATCATTTTAAAGAGAAAAAACATCATATTAATCATTTAAATCATATTGGCATCATGACTTCTCTAGCGTTAATTATTCATAATATCGTTGAAGGTATGAGTATATATGGAGTATCTCAAAGTGATTTAAAAACTGGTTTAATTTACGCGATAGGTGTAGGTTTACACAACATTCCATTTGGAATAGAAATAACTGCCATGTTTGATAAGAAAGAAAGTAAAAAAATGTGGACATGGTTAATTTTATTAACAATAAGTACCTTCATAGGAGGTCTAATAATATTTATCTTAAAAGATACATTAAGTGATTTTTTATTAGGGTCATTATTATCAATAACAATAGGAATGATTTTATACTTAGTATTTAACGAATTATTAGTAGAATTAAAAGAAAACTTTAACAAATTTAGTTTATATGGATTATTAATTGGAATAATCTTAATGTTAATAGGAGTGATTTTATGATAGGATTTGCTTTAGAAGGTGGCGGAGCTAAAGGAGCATATCAAGCTGGTGCTTATATTGCTTTAGTAACTAACGGAATCAAACCAAAAATAATAGCTGGAACATCAATAGGATCTCTAAATGCCGCACTTATGGCTCAAGGAGATATTAAAAAATTAGTAAGTTTATGGTTAAATACAACCACAGATATATTCGGAATTAATAGTAAATTAATAGATACAATTAAACATAAAAAAATAAAAAAAGAAGATGTCTTACTTGGATATGACAATCTTAAACAAATCATTGAAAATAAAGGAATTGATACCTCAGAATTTCTAAAAATTGTTTCTGAAAATATTGATGAAAAAAAATTAAGAAAAAGTAAAATTAAATTTGGCTTAATTACTGTTAAAGTAAAAGGAATGAAACCACTTGAACTAACCATTGATGAGATTCCTAAAGGCAAAGTAGCCGAATATATTATGGCATCATGTTATTTACCAATATTCAATTTTAAACCAATCATAGATAATAATTACTATATTGATGGTGGTTTTTATAATAATGTTCCCTTATCATTAGTTGAACATTATGGTTGTGATACAATCTATTCCATTAGAATAAAAGGCATAGGTTTTAGTCGTAATCACTTAAAACCAGAAACCAAAGTAATTGAAATAAAACCAAAAGGTAATTTAGGATCTATAATATTATTTGACCGTGAATCAAATGAAAGAAATATGAAATTAGGTTATTTGGATGCTTTAAGAGTAATAAAAAATTTAGATGGTGATGATTATTATTTTTATCATAAAAAAGATAAATATTATGATCGTATAACTAGAAATATTTCTTTAGAGTTAATGAATAAATTTAAAACAAAATATAAAGTTAAAACCTCTAAAGAAGTTGTAATTAAAGTAGTAGAACAACTATTAAAAAAAGATAATCGTAATAATTTAATGTTATTAAATATTAAAAAAGAAATAAGATATATTAAAAAGAATATAATTATTAAAGATAACAATCTAAAAGAATTCATATTTGGTTGCAAACTACTTTAAAAAAATATATAATATGAAAAGCAAAGGAAGTGCCTTATGGGAAGAGCATATGAAGTAAGAAAAGCAAGTATTCAAAAAAATGGAGCCGTAAAAGCTAAATTATACAGTAACTATGCAAAAGAAATTTATTTAGCTGCTAAAAAAGGTGTTCCTGAACTTGAATCAAATATAAGTTTAAAAAGAATTGTTGAAAAAGCAAAAAGAGAACAAGTACCTAGTGATATTATAAATAGAGCAATCGAGAAAGCCAAAGGTGCTGGTGGAGAAGATTATACAGAAGTTGTTTATGAAGGCTTTGGCCCTGGTGCAAGTACATTTATTATTAAAACTTTAACTGATAATGTAAACCGTACTGTAGGTTTCGTCAGAGCAGCATTTAACAAAGTTAATAAAAGTTTAGGTGTAACTAACTCAGTATCATATAACTACGATTATTTATCAATCATTTCATTTAATAGTGACAAAGAAGAAGAAATTTTTGAAGCTATCTTAAATGAAGGCATTGAATTAGTAGATTTTGAAAATGAGAATGGACTTATCACTATTACATGCAATCCAACCGATATCCATCATGTTAAAGATGTTTTAGAAAAACTAATTCCTAACATTGAATATAGTTATGATGAAACTGGAATGTATCCTAAAGAACAAATTACTCTTGAAGGAGAAGATAAAGAAGTATTTGATAAGTTGTATAATATGTTAGATGAAATAGATGATGTAACAGCTATTTATACCAACGTAAAACTAGATTAATCTAGTTTTTTTCATTATAAATTCATATATTTGATATAATATACACGTAGGTGAGAAAATGAAACTATTAGTAGTAGATGATGAATTATTAATTAGAAACGTTATTAAAGAATATGCCTTAAATGAAGGATATACAGTTGATGAAGCCGAAGATGGCAATGAAGCCATTGAAAAAGTTGAAGAAAATAATTATGATTTAATAATCATGGATATAATGATGCCTCATAAAGATGGTTTTTCTTCAGCAAAAGAAATTAAAGAAATTAAAAATATTCCTATCATATTCTTATCTGCCAGAACTGAAGAATTAGATAAGCTTAATGGTTTTTCTTTAGGGGCCGATGATTACGTAACTAAACCATTTAGTCCTAAAGAACTTATGGCTAGAATTAAAGCAGTGAGTAAAAGAAACGAAAATGAAAAAATTATTAAAGTAGATAACATAACTATCAATAAAACATCTAGAGAAGTTATAATAGATGACAAAATTGTAGAAATGACTCATACTCAATTTGAATTATTATATTTATTTTTGTCAAATCCTAATATCGTACTATCAAGAGAAAACATTATTAAAAATATTTGGGGATACGATTATGAAGCCGATGACCGCACCATCGATGCTCATATCAAATTATTAAGAAATAAATTAGGAAAACATCGAGATGATATTAAAACCATAAGAAAGGTGGGCTATAAATTTGAATATAAAGAAAAATAGCTTAGGAGTTAAAACCTTTTCTTATCTCATAACTTTCTCTATAGCTATATTGTTACTTTTATATATGTTTCAAATTGTATTTTTAAAAATATTTTATGAACGTTATCAAATTAATAATTTAAAAAGTGTTGCAAACAGAATAATCACTTCACCAGAAACAGTTAGTTTTGAACAATTAGCATACGAAAATGAAATGTGCATTCAAATATATAATGATAATAAAGTAACAAGTTATAATGTCTTAAATAAAGATTGTCTATTAAATAGTAATGATAAAAGTGTTATAAAAGTTAAAAATAAAATATTAACCTCAAGTAAAAATTCAATTATAAGAGTCATTAATCCTAAATACGATTCAAAAAGTATTATATACGGCATCCATTATAGTGATGATATATACATCTTACTTAACACTAAATTAGAGGATGTTAATAGTACAACCTATATCTTAAGAGGACAACTAATCTATATAACCTTAATAATGATTATATTATCTGGAATAGTTTCATATTTTGTTGGCAAAATGATTAATAAACCAATTTTAAATATCACTAATAAAGCTAAATTGATGGCAATTGGTAACTACGAACAAGATACAAACAAATATGATATTGCTGAAATAGATGAACTAAATCAGGTATTAAACTATGCAAGAAGTGAAATTAAAAACACTGATGAATTAAGAAGAGATTTAATGGCAAATGTTTCTCATGATTTAAAAACACCCCTAACCATGATTAAAGCATACGCTGAAATGGCCAGAGATATTAATAACGAAAATGAGGATAAAAGAAAAGATAATTTAAATGTAATTATCGACGAAACTGACCGTTTAAACGTATTAGTAAATGACATCTTAGAATTATCAAGAATGCAAAATTCATCTGATGAATTAAACATCGAATCATATGACCTAATCGAAGAATTAAATCAAATTTTAAAAAGATATGAAATAATTAAAGAAACAGAAAATTATAAATTTATTACTAACATTCCCGAAAAAGCCATAGTTAAAGCTGACAAGAAAAAAATTAATCAAGTAATGTATAATTTGATTAACAATGCTATTAATTACACTGGTGATGATTTAACAATTAAAATAAATATCACAGATTGTAAAAAAAGATTTTTAGTTGAAATAATTGATACTGGCAAAGGAATAAGTGAAGAAGATTTAAAATTTATTTGGTCAAAATACTACAAAAATGAGAAAAACCATAAAAGAAATATTGTTGGTACTGGTCTAGGTTTATCAATAGTTGAAACTATACTAATTAAGCATAAATTTGAATATGGAGTTAAAAGTAAAAAGAATAAAGGAAGTAATTTCTACTTTTATATCAATAAATCTAAAAATTCATAATAAATTCACATTCAAAAATTATTATATTACCATGGAAGAAGAAAAAAATCATATAAACTCAAACTCACACTATACATCTTCTTCCTTTTTTTATGTCAAAATTTATTTAAAATTTTTAAAAATATATTGATTTATAAAATTGTAAATGATATGATTTATATATAGTAAAGGAGGATATTAAATGAAGGAAGGAAAAAATAATACTGTTCTTTTAACAGTAATTGGAATTGCAACATTACTAGTAGCTGTTGTAGGTGCAACATTTGCATATTTTAGTGCACAATTATCAGGAACTGAAACTCAATCAACAATGACAATTCAAGCATCTAATGGTGGTTCATCAACTTTAGATGGTGGTGAAGCTATCGTTGTTAAAGATATCTATCCAAGAGAGGAAGCTTGGGTTAATAAAAAGATTGCTGTAACATATGATAATACTACTGCAACATCTGGTACATATGATTACAACGTTGGTTTACATTATACTAATGGATATCAAGTAGTTGGAAGTTCATATGATATTCAATACACAATTACTGAAGGTTATTGTGAAACCAAACCTGATGCTGTTGATCAAACTGCATGTGCCGCTGCTGGTGGTACATGGAATAGAAATGTAGCTAGTCAAGGATCTGTTACTAAACAAACAGCCACAAAAACAGGTATTCCAGCTGGTACAGGTGATTTAACTGCAATCGCTTCTGGTAAAATTAATTTACCTGCAAATGGAGTTAAACATTATTATACTTTAAGAATTTATTTCGTAAATGACACTACTAGAAATCAAATTCAAGGTGCAGAATTTACTGCATACGCTATGACTGAACAAGTTAACGGATAATAGATAGGAGGAAGAAAAATGAAAGATAACAATAATAAGACAAATACATTATTACTAACTGTAATTGCTATTGCTACATTAATGGTTGCTGTTATTGGTGCTACATTTGCATACTTCACCGCTAATACTTCTGGTAGTGAAACTGTTTCAACTATCAAAATGACTGGTGGTAAATTAACTATTAGTTATGCAGATAATAGTGCAACATTAAACTATAACCCAACAAATGGAAGTGTTGAACCTCAAGAAGCAGCTGTAATTCAAAAAGCATTTGTTTTAACTGGAGCTAATACAACAGATTTAACAATGCCTTATGTAGTTAATATGGTTGTTGTAAACAACGAATTCTCAAATAACGCATTAACTTATGTATTAACAAATGATACAGTAGATAATGGTACAATTACATTAGAAAATACTGGTAAAGGATCAATTCCTGGACCTGAAGTAACATTCGTAGGTCAAACAGAAACTGATTATACATCAGCTACTAAAGGTGCTGCTGTAACAAATCAAACAATTAAATTGGCTGAAGGAAACTTCACTAAAACTGATAGTGCAACTCATCAATATAAATTATCTGTATTCTTCTTAGATAATGGTAAGAAACAAGATTACGATAAACAAGCAAAATTTGCTGCTTATATTGATGTTACTGCAAAACAAGCTACAGAATCATAATATAAATATAAATATAAATTAAGCCTTTAAGGCTTTTTTTATTGTATTTTTTTTTGCTATCGCTTATAATTGTAATATAGGGTAAAAGGGTGTATAAAATGGAAAAAGATAACAAAAAAAATACATTTAATAAAATAAGAAAAGCATTAACTTATGTCAGTAAGCTATTTTCAAGTGCCATATTAGTACTATTACTTGTAGTTGGAGCATTCCTAATATATTATTTATTTTCAGCTAAAAAATATGCTAATGACCCAGATTACATTCCAAAAATGAGTTTATATACCATCGTAAGTGGTAGTATGGAACCAGCAATAAAAACTATGGATGTTGTATTAGATATTAAAGTAGATAAACCAGAAGACATTAAAATCGGAGATGTTATTACTTTCAGATCAACAAGTAGTATCAGTGAAGACTTAATAGTTACTCACCGTGTTATAGGTATAACCCAAAATGAAAATGGTGAATATGAATATACTACCAAAGGAGACTGGAACCCAACATCAGATCCAGATACAGCTAAATATTCAAATGTAATTGGTAAAGTTGCCATGAGATTCCCACAACTTGGACAAGTACAATTTTTCTTAGCTTCTAAAATGGGCTGGTTCTTAGTAGTATTACTACCAGCAATGTGTGTAATTATTTATGATATTTTAAAACTAGTTAAATTAATAATGGCAAAAAAGAGTAGTGAAAAAATAATCCCTACTAATCCTCAAACACCAACAGATAATGTTAATAATGCCATCGAAAAAATTAAAAAAAATGATTACATCAATAAAATCAATGAGTTAAAAGAAAATAATACTCAAAATTCAGAAGAAGAATCAAATGTATATCTTGAACCAACAGACTCAGAAATAAACTTTGATGAAGATACTATCAAAGAATTAACTCAGCATTATACAAATAATCAATTGTTAAGTCCTGATGATAATCCAAATAAGTAAAAGCCTTTAAAGGCTTTTTTAATTGACAATAAAACCATAAAATGCTATTATAGAACACATTAGACAAGGGGAGATTTATATGTATGAAGAAACCAAAGAAAAATTTAATTGGAAAGGCTTTATTATTAAATTTTTAATAATTCTAGCAGTATTTGTTTTAATAATAAAATTATTACCATTTGCATCAGATAATAATGGCAAATTAAGTAAAACATTTACTTCAAATATGTCAAAATTAAAAGAAGTAGGTAACACATATTATACAAAAGAAACATTACCTAAAAACATCGACGATTCAGTAAAAACATCTTTAGAAGAATTAATTAAAAATAAAAAAATAAACACTTTAAAAGGAAATGATGGCAAAAAATGTAATGAAGTAGATAGTTATATTAAAGCAATCAAAAAATCAATAGGTTATGAATTAGAAGTATATTTAGAATGTGGTGAAGAAAAAGACACATCATACGTATATTTAGGATGCTATGATGAATGTGGTAATACAACATCACAAACTAAAAAAACAACAACTACAACAACTACTACTAAAAAAACAACAACTAAAAAGATAACACAACCAACAACAAAAAATAATAACCAAGTTACAACAACTAAAAAAAGAACAAAACCATCAACAACAACTACAACAACTACAAGAATTAAAAAATATGCAGTTATATTTAATGTAAACGGTGGAAGTAAAGTAAATATGCAAACAGTAGTTGAAGGTAAGAGAGCTACAAAACCTGCAGATCCAACCAAATATGGATTTACTTTCGCAGGATGGTATACATCAGATAATGAATTATACGATTTTAATAAACCAATATATTGCAACACAATCTTAATTGCTAAATGGTATGTTAAAGGTATATCTAATACATCAGCAATTACTCAATCATACATTAGTAACGTTTATAGTGTTAATTATACTAGCGTTGATTCAACTGGACTAAATATTCATAATAAATTGACAATTCCAAGTGAATTATTATCTAAAAAGAATTTAACTATTAAAAGTATTCAATATGTTAGAAACATAACTACTGCAACTGATTTAGAAAGATATAAAAGTAATGCAACACCATCAATTGATAAATATGTAAATACACTTAATTTAAGTAATATTGGCTCTGTAAATAACGTTTCAATAAATTATCAATTAAATAAAGATGTTATAAATATTAATTGGACGGCTAATATAACTAATAAATGTTCTGAATTAATCGATAATAAATGTGCTTATGGTATTATTTATAAAATAACTTGGAAATATACCAAATAAAAAAACTTCTTTATTAAGAAGTTTTTATTTTTCATAACTTTTAATTATATATGGTTTATTCTCAGAACCATCGCCATCTTCAACAACTAACCCACCGTCAACAATAATAACTGGATAGATACCAGCAGAAGAAGACGCCTTAGCCGCTTCAACATGATTACCTGAAATTCTGTATGCTTCGAAACTATTACCCTCAACCGCAGTCAATGTCCATAAGGTTCCAAATTCTGTAAAATAATTATAGTTTGCACATGAAGGACTTTCAATATCTAAACAATTCTTATCTAAACTAGCTTGAAAAAATTCACTAAGATAAGGTAATCCTAACTTAGCATTTTCATAAACTGTTGAACATTCTACAGTACCAGTATTATTTTTTTCTTGATAAGTTCTTTTTCCTACACATAAATCATTAGTTTTAAAATAAACCTTAACACTTTCATTATAGTATTCATCTGTTTTAAAAAGATCATTTAAATATTCACTAACTTTACTTTCAATTCCATTTTTGAAAAAGTCATTAATACCTACATCGCGATCTTGCTCTATATTATATCTATCATCCCAAACACTTGAAGATCTTCTTTTAACATCTATCATTCTTATATTGTCATCTTCATTAATTCTTATAATTCTAAAAGTAAAATCACCAATTTTAACATAATTATTAATATTGTCACCTTTAAAAATATATTCAGCACCAGTTTCATATAAGCCATTACCTTCAGTAACAATATTGTCATCACTTGTTAAAACATTAAATAATGTTCTTGTTGAATAATCATCATCACAATCTAGATAAGGCATATATAAATATTTACCATTATTATTTACTATTGTAACTTTACCATCACAGTTCTTTCCTGTTTTAGTAATTTCCGTAATAATACCTAATTGTTCTTTAGCAACCATAGTGCTTAGTTCAATTTCAGTTACACCACCATCTTCTTCAGGTAAATAAGATTTTTCAGTATAATATCTTTTAGCAATATCAACCATCTTATCTTCTAATTCAGTATAAGTATAAGTTCTATTTTTGCCTGCGCAACTAGCTATAACCATTACAAATATAATAATAACCAAGAACCCCCCAGTAAATAAAACCATCTTTTTTGCTAAAGGGTTACTCATTAATTTTCCACAAAATTCTTTGACTTTACTCATGTCATTCATCACCTACAAAAAGTATATCAAAAACTACTATTTATTACAATTATTTAAATTAATTATTTAAAATATCAACGTTATGTGCTATGATTAATTAAGAGAATAGGAGTTATTTATGAAAAGTAAGAAAGCAAAAAACATATTATTTTTAATTATAGTACTAGTAGTATTAACATTACTTGGTGGTGGTCTATATTACATTTTATCACCAGAAGATGATAAACCATCAATAATTAAGAAATCTACTACGACAACAACTACTAAAGTAGTAAAAATTGTTAATGAAAAAACTGAATCAAGACCCTTTGCTGTTATGATTAATAATGCCCCAGCAGCAAGATCAGTTCAAAGTGGACTACAAGATGCTTACATCGTTTATGAAATCATTGTTGAAGGTGGCATTACTAGATATATGGCATTATTTCTAGATCAAAATACTGCCCGTATCGGTTCAATTAGAAGTTCTAGACATTATTTCTTAGATTATGCCTTAGAAAATGATGCAATTTATGTTCACTGTGGATATAGTCCTCAAGCTCGTGCTGATTTTTCTAAATTGGGAGTAGATCGTATTGAAGCGGGATCTTCATCTAATAGTTGGAGAGATAAAGAATTAAGAAGTCAAGGTTATGCTTATGAACACACATTATTCACAAGTATTGAAAAACTAAATAATAATGTTGGTAAAAAGCGTACAAAAAGAAACAATGATTTACTATTAAATTATACAGTTGATGAAGTTGATTTAAGTAAAATGGAAAACGCTAAACCAGCAAATGAAGTTTTAATTAAATACTCAAACGTTAATAAAACCGGTTACACATATGATGCTGAAAATAAAGTGTATAAAAGAACTGTAAATGGTAAAGAACATGTTGATTATGTTACTAAAAATCAATATACTGTAAAAAATATTATTACATATCAAGTGAAAAATACAACTATTGAAGGTGGCGGAAAAGGACGTCAAACTATTGATAATATAGGTAGTGGAACAGGCTACTATATAACTGATGGATATGCTGTTCCAATCACTTGGACTAAATCTTCAAGAAAGAGTCAAACTGTATATAAATATACTAATGGCGAAGAAATTAAATTTAATGATGGAAATACCTTCATTCAAATTCAACCTACAAATCAGGAATTAACTATTAATTAGTTATATATAATAAGAATAAGGAGGATAAATGAAAGATTTTATAGTTAATAATTATACAATTATTATAATTATAGCAGCATTTTTATTATTTGCATTGATCGGTTTTTTAGTAGATCAATCAAAAAACTCAAAATCAAAAGAAGCTAAAATTTTAACTGAAACAGAAGAAGAAAACAAAGAAACTAAACCAGAACCTATCGCAGTTCCAGAACCAGAAAATAAAGAAATTAAACCTGAAAATAAAGAGCCAGTCATTGAAATACCAGAAGTAGATGACAAGCCAAAAGATAGTAAATAGTCGACTATCTTTTTCATTTATATAGAATTTTATTAAATAATTTGATATAATAACTATACTACAAAGGAGTGATAAGAATGACAGTATCAACTGTGTGGGACATAATAACCAAGATAATCGATATAAGTATCGTTTGGTTTATGTTTTATTATCTATTAAAGAATTTAAAAAACAATGTAAAATTAGTTTTAATATTTAAAGGAGTAGCTATTATTATTTTAATTAAAATATTTAGCAACCTTTTAAATCTATATACCATTGGGGTATTACTAGAATATATAATCTCTTGGGGACCACTTGCTTTAATAATTATATTTCAACCAGAAATCAGAAACATTTTAGAAAGTATTGGTCGTAGTCAACTACTAGGAAGACATAAAGTTTTAACAGTAGACCAAAGAGAAAGAGTAGTATTTGAAATTACAAATGCTGTTGAATATTTAAAGAGAAACCGTTTTGGTGGTTTAATCGTAATCGAAAGAAATGTATCATTACAAGAATATATTGAACCAGCTAATAAAATTTATTCAGATATTACCGCTCCATTATTAGAAGCAATTTTCTATCCAGAAAATCCATTACATGATGGTGGAGTAATTATTCAAGGAGATAAACTTACATGTGCTGGAGCCATCTTTAAAACAAGTATGAATCCAAACGTTAGTAAAAAATTAGGAACAAGACATCGTGCCGCCTTAGGTATAGCTGAAGAAACAGATGCTATTGCTTTAGTAGTATCAGAAGAAACTGGTCGAATCAGTATAGCTGTTGATAATTCATTAAATTATAACTTAACCTTAGAAGAATTCAAATTAATGCTTCTAGATGAATTAAAACCTAAAATGGAAGTATTCTATGATGCCGACGAAAGTGAAGAAGGTGATCAAGATGAGTAAGATTTTTAGTCCAATAATCGCATTATTTAAATTCATTTATAAAATAATTGATAAGTTTATCGTAGTACCAATAAGTAGATTAGTATATCGTTTAAACGAATTAAGTAGAAATAATAGTGGTAAATTTGAAAAAATATTAAATAGACCTAATGTTTTAATATATGTATCATTACTTTGTGCTATCGCCTTATTTATCTTAATTGATAGTAAAACGATTTCACTTGTAAGTAACGAAGCAGAAGTATTAACTGACCAAGTAGTAAACGTCATTTATAATGAAGAAGCTTATGTTGTAGAGGGAGTTCCATCTACTGTAGATATTACCTTAATTGGTCGTAAGAGTGACTTATACTTAGCAAAACAAATTGGAGAACATGAAGTAGTATTAGATTTAAGTGATTATAGTACAGGAACATATAAAGTAAAATTGAATTATAATCATAGTATTGATTCAATAAATTATAAATTAGATCCAAGTACAGTCACAGTAAAAATTAGTGAAAAAATAAGTCAAGTTAAAACAATTACTTATGATTTATTAAATGAAGATCAATTAGATAAAAAATTAAGTATTAAAGATGTAACATTAGATCGTAGTGAAATAATTGTTAAAGGTTCAGAAGAAACCCTAAATAGAATTGCTAAAGTTAAAGCATTAATTGACTTAAAAGCAGCAAATTTAACTGAAAAAGGAACATTTACTGTAGATTCAATTATCTTAGTTGCTTATGCAAATGATGGTTCAATTATTAATAATGTTGAAATAGTTCCATCAAAGATAAGCGCCTCAGTTAAAGTTGATTCATATTATGCTGAATTACCTGTTAAAGTGGTTTCAGAAGGCACATTAACATCAGGATATGCCATGAGTAGTGCTGTAAGTTCAGTAACTAAAGTTGGTGTATATGGCGATGAAGAAGCTATCAAAGCATTAAGTTACATTGAAGCAAAAATAAACGTTGATGGCTTAAGTTCGAATAAGACATATAGTGTAACTTTAACTAAACCATCAGGAGTTCGTTATATGACTGAAAATAGTACTAATATTGATGTCAAATTAGAAACCGAAACAAGTAAAGAATTTAATGGCATTCAAATTGCTTATCTAAATTTAGGTAATGGTTATGCAGCTGCTGCCTTATCGGAATCAGATCGAACCATAACCGTAATTGCTAAAGGTGTTACTAGTGTTCTTAACAATCTAAGTGATAAGAATATTAAAGCTGAAATTGATTTAAGTGGATACACAGCCGGAACCTATGATGTTCCAGTTAAAGTAAAAACCGATGATGTAAGAGTTTCACTAGTTGCAAAAACAACGACAATTAGAGTTAAAATCATCGCAAAAGGGTAGTTAAAACTACCTTTTTTTTTCACTTTATGATAGTATTATAATAGGGTGGAGAAAATGAATAAAAAAGGATTTACCTTAGTAGAATTAATCTCAGTTGTCGTTTTATTATCTATAATATTAATTTTAGTAATACCAGCATATACTCAAATAGAAGGACAAATAAAAAATAGTAATTTAAAAAATAAAAAAAGCATGATAAGTAACGCTATGCTTGAATATGCTAATACTAATCTTTTAGATAAATTAAAACCATTAGGTCAAACTGGAACTAATGAATTATATTATTCTTTAGATTATATAATAGCAAATAATATCTTTGCCGCTAGTGAAACTGACTCACAAGGAAATAAGATGTTTTTAAATCCCGTAACCAATGATAAATTGTATGGCTGCATAAAAGTAACATATGATGTAAATAAGTTTGAAGTAAAAACAGAATTTATAGATAAAAATAATCAAGCAGAGATGGACAACTGTAAAGGATAAAAGGAGAATAAAATGAAAAAAATATTAATGATAATTTTAGATGGCTTTGGTATTAGAGAAAATGAACATGGCAATGCTGTTAAACTTGCTAACATGGAGTTTTTCAATAGCTTATGGAATAAATACCCACATGCTTTATTAGAAGCATCAGAAGAAGCAGTCGGACTACCTCATGGTCAATTTGGTAATAGTGAAGTATGTCACCAAGTTATTGGTTTAGGTAAAAAAATAAAACAAAAAATAACTATTATAAGTGAAGAAGTCGGACATAAAAGAATCTTAAAAAATGAACAATTTCAATCTTTAATTGAACATGTTAAAACCAACCACGGAACCCTTCATTTAATGGGATTATTGTCTGATGGTGGAGTTCATTCTCATATTAATTATATGAAAGAATTAATTCCTATTTTTAAAGAACAAGGTATAGAAAGAATTATTTTCCATGCTATTACTGATGGAAGAGATACATATTCAAAATCAAGTATTAAATTCCTAAATGAAATGTCAAATCTTTTAGAAGAAAATCAAATAGGTGAAATTGGTACTGTCTGCGGTAGATACTATGCAATGGATCGTGATAATAAATGGGATCGTACTCAAAAATATTATGATTTAGTTATGCGTGGCAGTGGTTTTAAAGTTTTAAATATCAATACTGCTATAAGTAATTGTTACAAAAAAGGTATAACAGATGAATTCTTACCTCCAATGATTTTAACAGAAAATACTAAAATCGAAGATCACGATGCTTTACTATGGCTAAACTTTAGACCAGATCGTGCTAGACAAATTTTAAATGCTTTAAGTGATCCGGAATTTAAAGAATTTAAAACTGTACCTAAAGTAAATTTCAAAGTATGGAATATGTTTAAACAAGATGATGTTCAAAATGTAACATCACTTTATGAAATAGATAAACAAGATTTATATCCGATTGGTAAATATTTCTCTGATTTAGGTTTAACCCAAGCTAGAATTGCTGAAACAGAAAAATATTCACATGTAACATACTTCTTTAATTCTGAATTAGCAAAAAAATTTCCAGGTTGCGATAACTACTTAGTAAACAGTCCTAAAGTTGCTACATATGATCAAACCCCATTAATGAGTGCCAAAGAAGTAACAAATAAAGTTGTATCAGCGCTAGAAAAAGATTATAACTTTATTTTAGTAAATTATGCTAATCCTGATATGTTAGGACATACAGGTAATCTAGATGCTACTATCGAATCACTTAAAGGATTAGACGAATTATTAAAAACAGTTATAACTGCAGCTGAAGATAACTTCTATAAAGTATTTATATTAGCAGACCATGGTAACTGTGATGAAATGTTAACACCAGATAATGAAAAAATTACTACTCATAGTTTATCAAAAGTACCATTTATTATAACTGATGAAAATATTAAAATTAAAAAAGAAGGCGACTTAACGAATGTAGCTCCAACTTTACTAAAGTATATGGATATCGCCTTACCAAAAGGAATGGAAGAATCAAAAGACTTATTCTATGAAGAATAAAGAGGTGTTTATGGATTACAATATATTAAGAGAAAATGATATAAGAGGGAATTACCCCAAACAAATAAATAAAGAAGTAGCTAAAAGACTTGGTGAGTCTTGGAGTTATTATCTAAAAGAAAATAATATATCTAAATGCATTATTGGTCATGATAATAGATTAAGTAGTGAAGAACTATCAGAAACTTTAATTAATACGATTTTAAGTTGTGGAATAGATGTTTATGATGTAGGTTTAGTTACAACCCCAATGTTTAATTATGCCAGTATGCAGAATGATATTCCCTATGGAATTATGATAACTGCAAGTCATAACCGTGCATCAGATAACGGATTTAAAATATTTGGTGAAAACTTTTTACACTTAGCTCAAAATGAATTAAAAAAATTATACAAAATTTTTAAATCCGATAAAAAAATAGATGGAGAAGGAAAATTAACAGAAATAACTATCAAAAAAGATTACATAAATATGATGCTATCCAAATTTCCACAAATGAATGACGTAAGTGTTGTAGTAGATTGTGGTAATGGAACCGCAAGTATTGTTATCAAAGAAATATTATCAAAATTATTTTTAAATGTAACATATTTAAATTGTGAAAGTGATGGCTCATTCCCTGTCCATAATCCTGATCCAAATGTTGAAGAAAATTTAAAATGGCTTAAAGATTTAGTAAAACTAAAAAAAGCTGATTTAGGTATTGCAGTTGATGGAGACTGTGACAGAGTAGGAATAGTAGATGAAAAAGGTAACACAATATTTACCGATTATTTAATTGCTATATATGCTAATGAAGTTATTCCTTCTGCCGAAAATAAAAATGTTATCGTCGATGTAAAATGTTCAGTTGCTATTCCTCATGAAATTGATAAAATTGGTGGTAATCCAATAATGGTCAAAAACGGTTCAGCATACATTGAAGGAAGAATGCATGATATTCCTGCACTTATTGGTGGAGAATATTCTGGACATGTTTTCTTTAAAGATGAATATTTTGGCTATGACGATGGAATATATGCTGGTCTTAGATTAGCAAGAATTCTTCACAAAACAAAAATACCTGCAAGTACTCTTACTGAAGGTATGGAAAAATATGAAAGTACTCCTGAAATCAGATTAGAAGTAGATGACAATATTAAAGTAGAAGTAGTTAATAAAGTTATCGACTATGCCTTAAGTAGAAATTATAAATGCAATTTAGAAGATGGTGTTAGAGTAGATTATGACGATGGTTTTGCTCTTATTAGAAAAAGTAATACCGGACCATTCATAACTATGAGATATGAAGCATCAACTAAAGAAAAATTAAACCAAAGACAAAAAGAATTTACTGATGTTATAAATAAATATCTTAAATAAAAAATGTTGGATTATTGTTAGATACAATAATCTTTTTCTTTTCTTCCGGTTTACTTATTTCCTTAGGAGTATTATTACTTATAACTTTATTATTTTTTTTCTTAACAAAATTATAAACATTTTTAACTAAAGGTTTACTATCTCTATAAATAGGAATAACTTGCCCAGCTATTCTTAAAGTTTTATTAAGGCCAAACAATAGCCTAGTAAATGCACCATAATTATTCATAGAAACCTACTTTCAAAATATTATATGATATTATATAAAAATATTTTACATCGATTTTTTTTATGTTATAATGTATAAGAGAATAGAGGGCATTTAAGTGGCTAAGGAAAAGAAAGAAAAAAAGAATACATTTCTTTATATATTGAAGTTACCTTTCTTAGGTATCTTTTATGTCGTTGACTTTTTTATTAAAATCTTAAATTGGGAAATAATTGGTATAGTTACAGTATTAAGTCCATTATTTATCTTTTTAGAATATGTTAGTCTAGGCTGTTACTATACTTTGTATGGTATTCTTTATCCATTTATATTCATATTTACTAAAATAGGGGATTTAATATTCAAACTATATAGTAAAACTAAATCAAAAAATATTGATATAAAAGAAATAGCTCCTCTAGAAGAAATAAAACTTGATACATCAGACTCTCCAACTGAAGAAACAACTTCAGAAAACCAACCAAAAGAAGAAAAGACACCTCTTGATCTTAAAGAATATTTTAAAAAGAAATATGAAGAATTTTATTTTGTAAAAAAACAAAAAGAAAAAGAAGAACAACAAATAAATGCATTGTTTGAAAGTCTTCAAAAGGATAATTTAAGAAGTGAAAAACCAGTAGTTTTTAAATATGTAGCTAAAGATCCTGCTGGTAAAAAAGTAAGTAATATTTTTATTGCTTTCTCTAAAATGGAAGTTTATTCATTCTTACAAAATGAAGGATATAAAGTTTTATCTATTAAAACCTCAGATTATATAAATTTCATCTATAATCCTAAAATTGTTGGAAATGTTAAATTAAAAAATAAAGATATTATCTTTTGGCTAACCCAGTTATCAACATATTTAAAATCAGGAATTCCTTTAACTGAAGCCATGCGTATTCTTGGTAAACAAATGAGTAGTAGTCCTAAAAAGAAAAGATTATTTGATTCTATTATTTATAATCTAACTTTAGGGGAATCATTTAGTAGTGCTCTATCTAAACAAGGTTCATCATTCCCAGCATTATTAATAAGTATGATTAAAACCGCTGAAGCAACTGGCGAATTAGAAGCCACATTAGATGATATGGCTGAATACTACACTGACATTGAAAATACCAGAAAAGCAATGATAAATGCCATGACATATCCTGTCATCGTAAGTCTATTTTCAGTTGCAGTAGTAACCTTTATTATGTTGTACGTAATTCCACAATTTAGTGGAATTTATGAATCAGCTGGAGCTGAATTAAATCCATTTACATTATTTATTATCAGTGCCAGTACATTCTTAGAAAAAAATATTATAAAAATACTTATAATTATAGTAGCAATAGTATTAATACTAATATTCTTATATCGTAATGTTAAAGAAGTTAAAATACAATTACAAACCTTTGCTATGAAGTTACCACTATTTGGAAAAATAATCATTTATAAAGAAATGAGTGTTTTTGCAAAAACCTTTTCATCTCTTTTAAAGAACAACGTATTTATTACTGATAGTATGAACTTACTTTCTGATGTAACTAATAATGAAATTTATAAGAAAATAATGTTTAGAACAGTTTACTACATCGCTAAAGGTGACAAAATCAGTACTGCCTTTTATAATCATTGGGCCGTACCAGAAGTAGCTTACTATATGATTGTAACCGGTGAATCAACAGGAGAACTTGCACAAATGATGAGTAAAGTAGCTGAGTATTATCAAGTTGAACATAAAACATTAATTAATAATATGAAAGCCTTTATAGAACCTGCAATGATTATCTTCTTAGCAGTTGTTGTAGGCGGTATTGTAATGGCAGTAATTCTACCAATGTTTGGATTACTAGCACAAATTCAGTAGGTGCACTCATGGAAATAATTATTATAATAATTGGATTAGTTCTTGGATCATTTTATAATGTCGTCGGATTAAGAATACCTAATGGCGAATCAATAATAAAACCAGGAAGTCATTGTCCTAAATGTAACCATAAACTATCATGGTATGAAAATATTCCAGTCCTATCATATATATTTTTAGGTGGAAAATGTAAAAATTGTAAACAAAAAATATCAATTATATATCCAATTATTGAAATCTTAACAAGTTTCTTATTTTACATAAGTTATAAAATATTTGGACTTTCTGAAGAATTCTTTATTAGTTTAGTAATATCAAGCTTAGTAGTAATAATATTTGTAAGTGATTCAAAATACATGATAATATCTGATAGTCCTTTAATTGTAAGTACTATCTTAATATTAATAATAAAACTTATATATAACGGTTATAAAGATTGCTTTATAAGCATAATTTATGGTCTTATAGTATTTGGTGTAATGTATCTAACCATGTTACTTGGAAATGCCTTATTTAAAAAAGAATCTCTAGGTGGAGGAGATATAAAATTATCATTTATCTCAGGTTTAGCCTTAGGGCCACTTCTAGGATTATTCTATATAATATTAGCATCATTCTTAGCATTTCCTTATGCAATATATATAAGTATTAAAAGCAAAGATACAATGCTACCTTTTGGACCATTTCTTGCTACTAGCTTATTAATACTATATTTAAACTATGATTTCTTCTATGAATTTCTAATAACACTTTTACATTTAAAGTAGACAAAAAAGTCTGCTTTTTTATTGATTTGTTTTTTAAAATATATATAATTTAAATTAAGAAAGGAAATATATGGAAATAAAAGAAGATTTAAATAAAAATATTCAAGATAATCTAAAATATATATTATCGGTTGTTGAAAAAGATCTTAAAAAAGCAACATCCTTAGAAGAAAAAGTATACTTAGAATTATCTAAAAATGAAATAATCAAATATTTAAATTATGTTTACAAAATTATTAAATCATGGCAAGACTATCTTAAAAAAGAACAAATTGATTTAATAATCAAAGATTATAAAAAAATTGAATCTATTATTTCAGAATTAGAACTATGTTTAGCAGATCTAGACGATGAATTTCAACTTGAAGGAATATCTTTTGCTTTATTTAACATTGGGAAGCGGCTATCCAATTAATCCATACATATCAATCTATTAGTAGACATTAAGAGTCTACTTTTTTCATACAATTAAGTATGAAAAAGATTATTATTTTATTAATTATATTAATTCCAATCAATGTTAAAGCGATATCTGCTAGTAGTTATATAGTAATGGATACAGATACTACTAGAGTTTTAGAAGGCTCAAATATTCATAAAAAGTCTTTAATCGCATCAATTACTAAAATAATGACTACTATGGTAGTTATTAATAATACTGAAAATTTAAATATTAAAAAAGAAATGCCAGAAGAAATTTTAAAAAGTTATGGCAGTGGTATTTATATATCGGTAAAAGAAAAATTAACAACAAAAGAATTACTATATGGTCTTATGCTTAGAAGTGGTAATGATGCTGCTATTGCTCTTGCAGTTTTAACTGCAGGCTCTATGGAAGGCTTTAGTAAACTTATGAATGAAACCGCCAATTCTCTTAATATGAATGATTCAAATTTTATTAATAGTCATGGATTAGAAGAAAAAGATAAAGCAAATGTCTCAACAACCTATGATATGGCATTATTATCCTCATACGCAATCAAAAATAACATTTACAAGGAAATAACTGGAACAAAAGAAATAACCGTTAAAAGCGATATAAAGACCTATTTATGGCATAATAAAAATAGATTATTAAAAGAATATAAATATTGTACTGGAGGAAAAACCGGCTTTACTGAAAAAGCTCGAAGAACCTTAGTTACAAATGCATCAAAAAACAACATAAATTTAACAGTCGTAACCTTTAATGATGGTAATGACTTTAATAATCATAAAGAATTATACGAAAAATATTTTAAAAAACTTAAAAACTATAAAATAGTTAAAAAAGGCAAAATCAAAACTAACATAGATAATACCTACATAGAAGAATCATTTAATATGTCTTTAACAAAAGAAGAAAGAAAAAATATTAAAGTAAACATCAATTATTATGACACTAACGTTACAAATATTATTGGTAATTTAACAGTTACATTAAATAATCATGAATATTTTACAACTAATATTATCAAAAAAGAAAATGTTAAACCAAAAGAAACATTTTTTCAAAAATTAAAAAGAAAGATTTTAAATTTATGGTAGATCATATTTGGGGAATATTTATTATTATCGGTATTACTTATAGTTTTATAACTGGTAATATTAGCAAAATAAATACTGAAATTATTAATGCAGGCACAGATTCTATAAATCTTATTTTAAGTTTATTACCATTATTAATTATATGGATGGGACTTATGCAAATTGCTGAAAAGAGTGGTTTAATTCAAAAAATTGCCAAATTTATGACGCCATTATTATCAAAATTATTTCCTACTATTCCTAAAAATCATGAATCTATTGGCTACATTGCTAGTAACATAGCTGTAAACATGGCTGGTCTTGGAAGTGCTGCTACACCATTTGGTTTAAAAGCTATGGAAAAGTTACAAGAATTAAATGGTGACAAAAAAAGAGCATCTACTCCAATGATAACTTTCTTAGTCTTAAATACTGCCGGTGTAACCATTGTTCCTACTACAATCATTGCCTTAAGACATGCTGCTGGAAGTTCAAATCCTACATCAGTTTTACCAACCTGTATCCTTGCCACAACAGCTTCAACAATCGCTGGTTTAACTCTCGATTACTTTATAAGGAGAAAAAATGGAAACAAGTAGTTTTATTATTTTACCAATCATTGTTTTAACTATAATAATCTACGGGTTTAAACATAAAATAAATATCTATGATGAATTTCTAATTGGTGCTAAAGAAGGCATAATAACTACATTTAAAATAATCCCTAATTTAGTAGCTATGATTTTTGCAGTTAATATTCTAGTTAAAAGTAATATCATAAGTGATATATTTTCATTTTTAACCCCATATTTAACAAAATTTGATTTAACAAGCGACATAATTCCAATGTGTTTTCTAAGAAGTGTTTCTGGAAATAGTACTCTAGCCCTAATGGTTAATATTTTTAATAAATATGGACCAGACTCCATTATGGGACTTTTAGCTAGTACCATTCAAGGATCATCAGATACAACCCTTTATGTAATTGCTTTATACTTTGGAAGTGTAGGAATAACTAAAAGTAGATATGCACTTCCAGCTGGATTATTTGCTGATTTATTTGGTATAATTGCCTCATTTATCTTAATCTATTTATTTTTCTAAAATCACCTAAAATATGTTAAAATACTAATAGGTGATTTTTTATGGAAAGATTGCAAAAAGTAATTGCACAATCAGGATATTGTTCAAGAAGAAAAGCAGAAGAATTTATCAAACAAGGTAAAGTATATGTTAATGGTGAAAAAGTAACTGAATTAGGAATCAAAGTAAATGCTAATGATGACATTGTTGTTAATAAAGTTCATTTATCAAAAGAAGAAAATGTTTACTTTTTATTAAATAAACCTCGAAGCATAATTTGTTCAGTTAAAGATGAACATGATCGTAAAACTGTTGTTGATTTAATCGCAACCGATAAAAGAATATATCCAGTAGGTAGATTAGACTATGATACTACTGGTCTAATAATTTTAACTAACGATGGTAACCTAGCAAATACACTAATGCACCCAACAAATGCTGTACCCAAAAAATATATTGCAAAATTAAATAAATGCATGGCAATAACCGACTATAAAAGATTAAAAGAAGGAATTGAAATAGATGGTATTAAATGTGTTCCTATCAGAGTAAAAATAAAGAAAAACGATACAGAAAAAGATTATTCAATCATTGAAATAACCATTGTTGAAGGAAGAAATCATATTATTAAAAGAGTATTTAATAAACTTGGATACCTAGTAGATAAATTATCAAGAGTAGAATATGCTTTCCTAAATACTGATAATTTAAAAAGTGGAGATTACCGTAAATTAACTCCAAAGGAAGTAAAAAAACTATATGAATATCATAGTTAAAATTGAATCATATGATCATCAAGGAAGAGGAATATCTCACTATAATAATAAAGTAATATTTATACCTAATGCTTTATTAAATGAAGAACTTGAAGTAAAAATAATTGAAGAAAAAAAGAATTATTTAATCGGAAATATAACTAAAATAATTACTCCATCACCATTAAGAATAATTCCTAAATGTCCTTATTATAATAAATGCGGTGGCTGTAACTTCTTATATATCAATCATCAAGAAGAACTAAATATCAAAAAAGACATCTTAATCAATATTTTTAATAAATATGCTAAACTAACTATTAATCCCCAAATAATAAACTCACCTAAAGAGTTTAACTATCGTAATAAAATTGAATTAAAAATAGATAATTATAATTGGGGCTATTATAACGAAAAAACTCATAATATTGTTGAAATAGATAATTGCTTATTAGCCAAAGAATCCATAAATAAAATTATTTCATCAAAAGAACTATTCGAAATCAAACATGGAGACATAATCATAAGATCAAACTATAATGATGAAATACTAATTAAAATAAATACTAAAGATTCTTATAAAATAGATATTGATACTCTAACCAAAAACAATAAAATAGTAGGTATCATAGTTAATAACAAAATAATCTATGGAGACGATAATTATATAGAAATAATAGATAAATATTTATATAAAGTAAATATTAATTCATTCTTTCAAATAAATCTAGACATCTTAAAAGAAGTATTTAAAATCATATCAAAAGAACAATATGGGCATGTTGTAGATTTATATTGTGGAGTAGGAACTCTAGGTATCCCTATGCAAAAAGATAAATTATATGGTATCGAAATAGTTCCCGAAGCAATTAAAGATGCTATAACTAACTCTAAAATGAATAAACAAAATAATTATTATCTTCTAGGTGATTCAACAAACATTAACAAAATAAAAGATAAAATAGATTGTATTATTGTAGATCCTCCAAGAAGTGGACTAAATGATGAAACATTATCTTCATTATTAAAATATAAACCTCAAAATCTAATTTATATGAGCTGTAATCCTTTAACTCTAGCTAGAGATATTAATAATCTAAAAGAATATTATAACCTAAAAGAAATATATCTTTTAGACATGTTTCCAAGAACTAAACACGTTGAATGCGTTTCAGTACTACATCGAAAAAGCCTTGAAAAATAAGGCTTTTTGATTTTTAGTAAAACTAAAAAAAGTGATATTTTGTTGTAAAAAATGATAAAAAATCAAAAAATATTCAGAGGGTTGTTTGAGTATGATATGTACACGACGCTGATATAAGTGGTATGTGGAAACATATACTAATTGATTTTTTTATAATGAATGTGCGATTTATTTGTATATTTAACATATATAAATTATTCTTATATAATATAGATAACAAACAGAGGGAGTGTGGTTATAATGAAAAAAATAAAACTACCTATTAAGAATATAGAAACTAACATAATTTTAAATGCCTTAATACAATTTAAAAACGATAAATTAAAACAAGGTATCTATACAGAACCTATTGATGAACTAATTTTAAAATTAAATAAAATTTATTAAACATATTTGAACTGATTAAAAATGGTCAGTTCTTTTTTTATGCCAGAAATGGAATACATAGCCATCTTATTAAATTAAGGTGGCTAAATTAAAAGAAAGGAGGCGAGAATATGCAAGAAAATAAGTGCAAGGTAATTGCAATCACAAATCAGAAAGGAGGAGTTGGTAAGACTACAACAACATTTAATCTTGGAGTAGCATTGGCTAAACAAGGAAAAAGAGTGTTAGTTGTAGATGTTGATCCTCAGAGTAATTTAACTACTTATGCAGGTTGGTATGATGAAAATGAATTGAAATATACTTTAACTGATTTAATGGAGCAATCTATGAATGATGAAGAAATTAAGACAAAAGAAAGTATATTACACCATAGTGAAAATGTGGATTTAATTCCATCTAATCTTTCTTTATCAGCATTAGAAAATTCATTAACTTATGCAATGAGTAGAGAATATACTTTAAGGAATTGCTTATCTAGTATTAAAGATGATTATGATTATATACTTTTAGATTGTCAACCAAGTTTAGGTATGCTTACAATAAATGCTCTTGCTAGTGCAAATAGTGTTATCATACCAGTCCAAAGTGAATACTTTGCTTTAAGAGGTATGACTGATTTATTTAAGATAATAAATAAAGTTAGACGACAAATAAATCCTACGCTTAAAATAGAGGGAGCATTATTAACATTAGTTGATTCAAGGGCTAATCTTCCAAAAGAGATAGCAACTCAATTAAAAGAAAATTACGGGAGTATATTAAAACTATTTAATACTCAAATACCAAGAGCAGTTAAAACTGCCGAATCTACTTCATCAGGAGGAAGTGTGTTTTCTTATGATAAAAGTGGAAGGGTAGCAAATGCATATTCTTCTTTTGCAAAGGAGGTGCTTAATGATGGCAAAGAACATACCAAAAATGCCACTGCCAAAGTTAGATGACCTTTTTACAACAGAAGAAGAAAGAACTAATGATAAGTTGGAAAAAGTTATTGATATTAAATTAAGTGATATTGATGATTTTCCGGACCACCCATTCAAAGTCATTGAAAATGAAGATATGTATAATATGCGTGATAGCATAAAAGAAAATGGAGTATTAGTTCCTGCATTAGTTAGAAAAAAGCCAGATGGTAGATATGAAATGGTATCTGGTCATAGAAGAAAATATGCAAGTCAATTAGCCAATAAGGAAACACTACCTTGTATTGTTAGAGATTTAACAGATGATGAGGCTGTTATCATAATGGTAGATAGTAACTTACAAAGGGAAGAAATACTACCAAGTGAAAAGGCTTTTGCATATAAAATGAAATTAGAAGCCTTAACACATCAAGGAAAAAGAACAGATTTAACTTGTGACCAACTTGGGGACAAGTTAAACAATAAAAAATCTGTTCAATTACTTGCAGAAGAAGTTGGAGATAGTAAAAGCCAAGTTCAAAGGTTTATAAGACTTACTGCACTAATACCAGAGTTATTAGATTTAGTTGATGAAAAGCAAATCGCATTGAGTCCAGCCGTTGAATTATCTTTTCTAAAAGATGAAGAACAATATGCAGTTTTAGATTGCATTGAGTGTAATGTGGCAACACCATCTCACGCACAAGCAATAAGACTTAAAAAAATGAGTCAAGAGGGAACACTTACGACTGATGAAATAGAAGATATTTTATCAGAGGAGAAACCCAACCAGATTCCCAAAATGAAATTTAATGCAGACAGGATAAGAAATGTACTCCCAAAGAATATTGAGGAGAAAAAAATTGAAGATTTTGTTGTTAATGCCATTGAATTTTATGGGAAACATCTCCAAAGACAAAAGTCTATGGACGCAAGATAGTGGGAGTTATTATTCCACAAATCCCTCCTTACAATCCTCCCTAGTATTATTACTAACTATTTATTTACTAACTGAAAAAAGTATATAAGTATTTACACAAATGCAAAATATTTTAGAATATGCTAGATTGAAAGAAATAAAGGAGCGTGATTGTTATGAAAAAGAAAATCATTTTAGTTGTCATTGTTGTTTTTGTAGTAGCAGTTAGTGGAGTATTTGTTCTAACCAAATGTTTAAAGGCAAATTCAAACCACGAACAGGTAAATGTTGTAGAAGAAAAAGATGAGGAATTTAACTTGCAAGAGGAAGAACAAAGCAAAGACGAAATAACCACTGAAACAGATGAAATTGAAAACAAAACAGCAAATGGAAAAAGTGAAAGCCCCAAAGAAGATACTTCAACTTCAAAGCAAGAAAATAAATCTAAAACATTAACAAAAGTTTCTGAAACTCAAAAAAAAGCAGAAACTAAATCTAGCAATGTACCAACTACAAGTAGCAAATCACAAGAAGAAAAACAAGAGAATAAAATAACCGAAAGTAATAAAAATAATGGTTCAAGTAATCAAGGGCAACAGAACAAAGAGTCAACAACTTTTTATGATTCTATTACTCACGGAAAAAAAGAGTTTTCTTCTGAAAGTGAGGCTTTAAGGAGAGGTACTGAAATTCAAAATAAAGAGTTAGATTATGTTTTAGATTGGAACGAAGAACACCCTGATAATCAAATACAACCAGAGATAAATTATTTTAGAGTTTATCCATCTGCCAGAGATGAAAACGGAAAGTATTGGTATTATTTGCATTTCTTTTGCAGAAGTGGCGAAGGACTGGATCAAGAATTAAAAAGTAAATATTAATGGCTCTTAACAAAGAGTCATTTTTTTTCGGAAAGTGAGGGAAATTAAATGTTAAAAATATTATTATTTGCACTAATCGTAATGTTAGTGCTTTTTTTATGGTCTGCCTGTATCATCTCTGGCAGATGTTCGAGAGAGGAGGAAAAGAGATGAAGAAATTTACAACAACCCTATTGTTAGCAATAGGACTTTTAGTTGGGTTTACTGTTAATGCTCAAGCAGTAAATGCAGCAACATTGAATATGAGTTACTCAGATTATTGGTATGATAGAGCAAAGGCTGATGGTAGTGAACATCATTCTTGGCATTTTACTCTTTACGATATGGATGGAGAAGTAGCATACTGTATTCAACCAAATGTAAAAGAGGGAACACATTATAATCAAGGAAGTTGGGAAGATACTGGATTGCCTAATTCGATAAAAGAAAGAATACTTTTAATTGGATATTATGGTTATACTTATCCCGGTCACCAAACATTACAATTTAGAGCAGCAACACAAGGTATGATATGGGACACAATAGTTGGTGGTGGTGCTAACACAACTTTCCATACTGCTCGTTGGGCAAAAGGAGATACTTTTGATGTATCAAATGAAAAGGCACAAATTGAAGACTTAATTGCCCATCATTATGATAGACCATCATTTAATGGTGGAGTTTATAAAGCACAAGTGGGAGAAACTATTACTCTAACTGATACAAATAATGTATTATCAAACTATTCTGTAAGCGTAAGTGGAGCAGATTATAGCATTGATGGTAATAAGTTAATAATTAAACCTACAAGAAGTGGAAGTATTGATTTAACTTTAACGAAAAATATGCCATATAGTTCTAGTTATAAATTATTTGTTGGAGATGGAATTCAAAATATGATGGTACCGGGAACTACTGACCCAGTAATTGCAAAAATAAGAGTTAATTCTTACACATCATTTGTTGAAGGTCATAAGAAAGATAGCGAAACTGGTAATGCACAAGGACAAGCAACTTTAAAAGGTGCTGAATATGGTGTTTATGAAACTTCAACAGGAAGATTAGTAACAACAGTAGTTACTGATGAAAATGGTTATTTCAAGAGTAATGCAGTATTATCTTGGAATGATTATTATTTACAAGAAATAAAACCTAGTGAGGGTTATGAACTTGATACAACAAGATATAATGTTGATATTAAAGGTAAAGAATCTGCTAATGTTGATGTAGTAGAAAAAGTAATTAAAAACTATGTTAGTATTTTAAAACAATATGAACAAGTAGATGGGAACACTACTTTCTTAAATGCAGAAAAAGGCATTACTTTTGAAATCTATTATCCAAATGGTAATAAATATGGAGAAATCAAAACAGATAAAAATGGTTATGCTTCATTGAACTTACCTTATGGTGTATGGAAGTTCCATCAAGTAAATACAACAACTGGATATGAAAAGATTTATGATTTCTATATCACAGTAAATGAAACAAGTGAAAAAGAACAATATTACAATATTTTAAATAATACACTATATGCTTATCTTCAAGTTATTAAGGTAGATAGCGAAACTGGAAAGACTATTGCTATTGCAAATACAACTTTCAAGATTTTAGATACTGATACAAATCAATATGTTTCTCAATATGTTGGTGGAAAAGTTTATAGTGAGTTCAAAACAGATGAAAATGGCAAAATGATAACTTACTTAAAACTACCTGCTGGAAATTATAAATTGATTGAGGTATCTGCTCCTAACGGTTATTTAAAAGACAAAGATGGCTTAAAATTCACAATAGGAAATGATACTCATTATTCATATACAACTTATGGTGCTTTTATAACAGTAACTTATAAAAACACACCAATAAAAGGTCAACTTGAAATTAAGAAAACAGGAGAAAATTTAGTAATTAAAGATGGGAAATACACTTACAAAGATAAAAAATTAAGTGGTGTAACATTTGAAATCTATGCAGAAGAAGATATTAAATCTGCTGATGGAAATCATCTTTATTGCGAAAAAGGTACAAAAGTAGATACTATTACAACAGATAAAAATGGTTATGCAATTTCTAAAAAATTACCTCTTGGAAAATACTATTTAATTGAAGTAAAAACACAAGATGAATATGTATTAGATAGTAATAAACACTATTTTGAATTAAAAGAAGTAAATGATGAAACACCAATAGTTTTTGAATCATACAGTAATTTAAACTACTTAAAGAAAGGTACTTTGGAATTTACTAAAAAGGATCTTGTAAATGGAGATGTTATTCCAAACACAATCGTTGAAATCTATAATGAAAATAATGAACTAATCTTTACTGGTAAAACTGACAAAGATGGTAAAGTAATTATTACAGATTTAAAAGTTGGAAAATACTATATCATTGAAAAAGAGGCTGCAACAGGTTATACAATTACAGATGAAAAAATCTATTTTGAATTAAAAGAAAATGGAGAAATTACAAAGGCTGAAATGAAAGATAAACCTATTACTGGAACTCTTGAATTTACAAAGACTGATGTATCAACAGGAGAGCCATTACCTAACACACTAATTGAAATTTATAATGAAAAAGATGAACTTATTTTTAGTGGTAGAACAGACGAAAATGGTAAAATTACTATTCCAGAAATTAGATATGGAAAATACTATATTTTAGAGAAAGAAGCTCCAGAGGGTTACACTTTAAATCCTGAAAGAATGTATTTTGAAATTTTAGAAGATGGAAAAGTGGTTAAGGCAACAATGACTGATGAAAAAGTAGTAATTGAAGTTCCTAGTACAGGAATTACTGATACTCATATTATTGAAATTGCCGGAGCATTATTTGTTCTTGGAGGAATAGGAGTAATTGTCTATGTTAAAAAGAAAAAGCAAAAATAAAGATAGAAAGCTTAGTAAGAGTCAACTTATAATAGTTGGCTCTTTGCTAATTGTTGTTGGAATTGGAATAGTTGGAGGTAAATATCTATACAATTATTTTCAAAATCAAAATGAAGAAAATTTAATAGATACTTTTTATGAAGAACAAAAAGAAATAACTGATGACACAACACCAACCGAAGAAAAAGAGCAAGAAGAACACCAAAAGCCAACTACAACTCAAACTAAAAAGGTTGATTATATTGCAGTTATTAAAATACCAAAGATAGGACTTGAAAAAGGTCTAGCAAGTAAAGGTAGTTATTATAACAATGTTAATCGAAACATTTTAATACTTAATGAATCTGATATGCCAGATAAGGAAAGCGGGAATGTTATACTAGCAGGACATTCTGGTAGTGGTAGAACAGCATTTTTTAAGAACTTATATAAATTGGAAATAGATGATGAGGTTAGTATTTTTTATGGAGGTAGTGAATACAAATACAAAGTTGTTAATCAATACGATATAGAAAAAACAGGAACTGCTAATATTGTTAGAAATGCCGAAAAAAGCACTTTAACTTTAATAACTTGCAGACACAACACTAATAAACAAATTATCTATATTTGTGAGTTAGTAGAAAAGGTTTAGGAGGATTAAATTGGAAGAAAAATATAATTTAAACAGTATATCAAAAGCATTTGAAAAACTATTTAATGCTGGATTTAATACAAGCAAAAAAATAGCAACATTAGATATAAAAGAGGTAAGAAAGATTCCCAATTTAACAATGTCAGATTTTTATATTATTTCTGACTTATGGGAATTAGTAAAAAAGAACAATAATAAAACTGCTCAATTATTTATAGAATTTTTAAGTGGTTATAAAGAGAAAGGAAATGATAGCAAATGAAAAAGTTTGAAATTGATGTTGATATAAATGGAACTATTACTTTTGAGGTTGAAGCGAAAAATAAAAAAGAGGCACAAGCAAAAGTAGATGATATTTTAAGCAACACTTCTGTAAAAGAAGCAATAAAATCATACAGAAACAATATTGTTTTAAATGAGAAAGTAAAACAAGATAAAGAAAGAGAAAGATAGGAGGAATTAAAATGGCATATTCAAAAAGAATACCACCAATTAAAATTAAATTAAATGTAGACGAATATAATAAACTACTAGAAATATTAGAAAATATGATTGATTCTGATAATCAAAATTATTCAAATAAATCATCAAAAATGAAAGATAAACTATTGAGATATAGTGTTCCAATAGCAGAAGAAGATGGAACTACAATAGTTGATATGAGATTTTATAATAACGAGATTGTAGATCTATTTATGATATTGTTTTATGAGATAGGTAATATTCCTATCAATACTAATTATTATGAAGTCTTATTAAGTGTAAGGGAGAAAATTAAAAAGAGCAAAATGTCAGAAGAATAATAGTCTAATTTAGAACAGGAGGTGCAATATGGCGAGTAAATTAAGACTAATAACAGACCTATATGGAGAAACCTTAACACAGATAAGCAAGAATCCGGATGACTGGATGTCATTCTTGGAATGTGCAGCAATGAACTACAAATACCCTTTTAATGATCAAGTTTTAATTTATGCACAAAGACCAGAAGCAGTAGCGTGTGCGAAGATAGAGGCTTGGAATAAGCAAGTTGGTAGGTGGGTTAATCGTGGTGCAAAAGGAATAGCACTTTTAACAGAAGAAAATGGATATCCTCATTTAAAATATGTTTTTGATGTGGCTGATACCAATAGTAGATATAATAACCAAATAAAACTATGGAGTGTTAATCCTAAATATGAGCCAGATATTATTGAGGCAATGGAAAACAAATATGGTGAGTTAGATAATAAGGAAAACCTATCAAAAGCACTTATTACTGTTGCTAATATTATGGTAGATGATAACATTGAAGAATATTTAACTGAAATAAATTATGTAGATAGAATTCAAGGGTTATCTGTTGAAGATAAAAAAATAAAACTAATTGAAAAGTTAAACAAAGATGCTGCAAAACAAGGCTTTGAAATTAAAAACACATCTTCTGGAATATATTTTCTACCAATGATAAATATAAAGGAGAAGTAATAATAGATGATATTAATGACAAGGCTGATAGTATGTATTTAAAGATAAATAAAAGTGCATCTATTAAACAACCATTTGAAGTGTATAAAATAATGCCTAATGGTGATTTAGAAGGATATGTAATATTTGATTTTAAATATAGCACCACTGAAAAAGATAAAGTGTTGGTGGATTTCTTAATATCGTTTTTAAATAGTTATTATGAAAGTAATTAATGTAAAGTTTTGTCTAATTTTGTGAGAATTTGTAAATATAGTTTACTACTTGTAATTATATGTGTTATATTTTAATTGTTGTGCGGCAGTAAAAATCCTATTTTGAAAGGGGTAAGTGCTATGCACCAATTATTTGAAAGTAGTAAAATTGCAATAATTAGAGTGTTTTTCTTTTTATTGTTATTACTAGGTACAGGCTTTTTGTATAAGGAAAGCCATATAATAGC
>OJAW01000300.1_pt1 | contig 37679 bp, 42 predicted proteins | sample 1589151 | NCBI WGS metagenome assembly OJAW01 (sample SAMN03283290) | human gut metagenome | biome: human-associated habitat; material: feces | host: Homo sapiens | place: Peru | collected 2012
TGGTGATGATATATACTGGAGAATAATAAGAACAAACTCAGATGGAAGTATAAGACTTTTATACCATGGAACAAGTACAACATCAACAGAAGCATATATAGGGGAATCAATAATTAATGTAGAAAATAACGACCCAATGTACGTAGGATATATGTATGGAACAAGCGGTTCATTAGCAAGCAATAGAACAAATACACATAATAGTATAATAAAAGGAGTAATAGATACATGGTATAAAGATAATTTAAATACAAATTATGGAAAATACATAAGTACAACAGCAATATATTGTAATGATAGAAGTAATCCAGCAGGTGGATATAACACAGGAAAATCAACGTTCCTTTATGGAGCAGACACAAGACTATATACAAATAAAACACCAACCTATGACTGTACAAATGTAAATGATAAATTCACAGTAGACACAAGTACAGGAAACGGAAAACTAACATATCCGGTAGCATTAATGACAGCAGACGAAGTAAGTTTTGCAGGTGGAGTAGTATTTGAAGATACTAAAGCTTGGTCTTGGTATAATAATAATAGTGCAAATGGTAGTTCAATAGGCACAACATGGTGGTTGTTGTCTCCTTTCGAGTGGGATAACAACTACGCTTACGTGTTCAACGTGAACTCTTCATCTAACTTTTTCGGCAACTTGAACGGCAACACCACCGGTTTGACTAACGGTGTGCGTCCAGTCCTATCACTAAAATCCTGTGTCAAAATAAGAGGGGGAGATGGCTCAGCAAGTAACCCATACACCATAAGAGAAACTACAAGTGGATGCTAGACTGTGTCTCTTGAAGACCGTCCGAAAAGCATGCGAGACTGCTTCCACCGATGAAAGTTGGTGGTAAGCAAAAAATGAATACTGACTAACCTGTGCTAGAAAGACTAACACTTTCTGGCGCGTGAGTGCCAGTGATCCCGTTAACTTAACTGTGTCTGATGATTAATTTACTAATACAATTACTATAAAGTAATCAAGGAGTTAAATGATAGTTTATATAATATGATACAATGATACATTGGTAAAAAAGTTAACAAAAAAAATACTTTAGCTTAAATAACTAAAGTATTTTTTATTACAAGATTAGCGAACAAAAGGTTGACAACGTGATTGGCTTATGTTAAAATTGAATTACGAGGAGTGATAGTATGGAGTATGTAATATTGGGTTTAGTTGTATTAGTAGTAATTTTGTTAATTATAGTGTTATTAAATATTAAAAAGAATAAGGAAAATGATATTTCTTTAAGTAAAGTAGAAGGAGATATTATTAGAGAAATTGGAGATTTTAAACTTAATTTTTCTAGAGATTTGATGGAAGACTTTAATAAGTTGAATGATAGAATAGAACATAAATTAAATATGATAAATGATAAGGTTAATGAAAGACTTGATGTTAATTTTGAAAAAACTAATAAAACTTTTGCATCAGTTTTAGAACGTCTTGCTAAAATTGATGAAGCACAAAAGAAGATAGATAATTTATCTAGTGATATAGTTAGTTTACAAACTGTGTTAACTGATAAGAAGAGTCGTGGTATATTTGGAGAAGTTAATTTACATCAGATATTATCAAGTGTATTTGGTGAAAAGAATGATAAACTTTATAGTTTACAATATACTTTAAGTACAGGAGTAATTGCTGATGCAATTGTTTTTGCACCAGAACCTCTTGGACATATTTGTATAGATTCTAAGTTTCCACTTGAAAACTATAGATATATGTTAGAAAAAGGTATAACTCCTGAAGAAAGAATAAGAAGAGAAAAGTTATTTGAAAGTGATGTTAAAAAACATATTGATGCGATAGGAAGTAAGTATGTTATAAGTGGTGAAACAAGTGATCAAGCAATAATGTTTTTACCTGCTGAAGCAATATTTGCTGAAATAAATGCATATCATACAAACCTAATAAATTATGCTTATTCAAAGCATGTTTATATTGCGAGTCCTACAACACTTATGAGTTTACTAACAATAATTCAAGCTATACTTATGGGTATGGAAAGAGATAAATATACAAGTATTATTCATACCGAATTAAATAAACTTGGTGAAGATTTTATGAGATATAAAGAAAGATGGGATAAACTTAGTACTCATATAGATACAGTTAGTAGGGATGTTAAGGATATTCACATTACTACTGATAAAATTAGTAAAAGATTTGATGAAATTAGTAATGTTAATATAGAAAATAATAAAATAGAAGGAGGAAATTAATATGGAAATATTAATAATAGGAGTAATCCTAGTAGTAGTGTTGTCTTCAATTAGACAAATTAATGAATATGAAAGGGGTATAAAGTTTAGATTTGGTAAGTTTAAAAAGATAATGAAACCAGGTTGGAATTTAATTTTTCCAGTAATAGATTCTTTTAAAAAAGTTGATATTAGAACAAGAGCAGTAGATGTTCCAGAACAAGAAGCTATTACAAAAGATAATGTATCAATTAAAATCAATGCAGTATTATACTATAAAATATTTGATGCGTCTAAAGCAATACTTGCTGTTGAAAACTTTAATTATGCAGTAAGTCAACTTGCTCAGACAACTATGAGAAATGCAGTAGGGAGCGTAAGTTTAGATGAGTTATTAAGTGAAAGAGATAAGATAAGTAGTGAAATTTGTAAAATAGTAGATGAAGCAACTGATCCATGGGGAATTAAAGTAGAAAATGTTGAATTAAAAGATATTAGTTTACCTGAAGAAATGAAAAGAGTAATTGCTCGCGTTGCAGAAGCAGAAAGAGAAAAACTTGCAGTTATTACTAAAGCTCATGGTGAAGTAGAAGCAAGTGAAAACCTTAAAAAGGCTGCGGAAAATTTAAGCATGGCACCAGGTGCATTACATTTAAGAACTCTTGAAACATTAAATGATTTAAGTAGTGATCAAAGTAACACAGTAATTTTTGCACTTCCTATTGAAGTATTAAAGGCAGTGGAAGGTTTTGGTAAAAAACATGACTAATGAGGAGTTAAAAGTTAAAATTGATGAGTATTTAGTATATTCAGAGGATGATATACATATTGAATATATCGAAGCAATCTTAAGTATTTTGAAAGTTTATACAAAGTTTGGAAGATATGCAAGACGTTTTAAATATAGTGATATTGATTATGAAGGCCTTAGCAATATGGATTTAGAAACAACTATAAAATTAGTAAAAGAATTATATAAAGAGAATTCTATACCATTTGATGAAGAGTATATTGATAAAATAATAAGTAATGGTGTAATTGATTTTAAATTTGATACTTTAGAAGAAAGTGATCTTTCTAGAGTTAAATATGATAAGCTGACAACTGGGAGTACTGGAGTAAAAAAGGGAAAAAGATTTCTTAATTCACCTAGTACTGGTAAAATAACTGACCCGATTATTCTTGCTCATGAACTAGGTCATTATACTGTGGGTGTTTCTGAAAATGATAAAGATCATTATATGAGTGAAATGTTTGCAATTTTTATGGAATTCTTGATGGAAGAAAAACTAAAAGATTTAGGATATGCAAACGATGTAAGAGAATGGAAGAAAACTAGAATTATATCTACTTGGAGATCTGCTTCATCTATCTTTGAGGAATTATTACTACTTAATGTTTATTTAAAGTTTGGTGATTTTTCTAGAGAAAGTTTTAATGAGATTTATACTTTTAATGATAGAGAATATGATTTAATTATTAAAAATAATAAAGATATTTTTAAAAGAAGAGAGAATGAAGAAGATGAAGATTATTATGAACGAGTAGATTATACTAAAGATCTGAGATATATTTTTGGAACTCTTATAGGAAGTTTTATGTGTAGAAGTTATTTAAATGATAACAAATATTATGATAGGATTAAAAAAGCATTTAGTTATCCAACAAGTGAATATTTTGAAAATTTTTTAGATATTCTTGGAATAACATATAATAGTTTTAATGAGGAATCTAGTATTCTTTTAAATGAATTGTTTGACAATAATAAGACATTATAACTAGACAAATTGTCTAGCTTTTTTGTAAACGTTTTGTCTAAAAAATGAAAATTGTAATTGACAATTTCTTGTGTTAAAATATTATTAGGAAAATAAGGTGGTTAGTGATGAACAATAATTTTGAAGCAATAAAAAGTTTAGTAAGTTTACTTGTAAAGAAGTCAGGATTTGACATAGACAAGAACTATAGTGAAGAAGAACTTGCTAAAACTAAAGAAAATATACAAAAATTACAAAGTGAAAAAGAAAGTAGTAATAATCAAAAAACTCTTGGTAAGATAATAGATACTTTAAAACTAAGACAAGCTAATTGGGAAAACAATGCTGAGATAGTTGGTAAAAGTTTATTAAATGCTTATAAAGAAGGTAAAGATTATAGTCAAGTAAAAGCAAGAATTGAACTTCTTGGTAATTTAGCATATAAAGGTACTGAGAACTTAAGTGCTGGTAACTTATATTCTAAACTTAGTGAATTAGAAAGTAAATATAATGAACTAAATAATAAAATAGATACTTATGAATATAAAAATACTGAAGAAAGAGAAATGGATGAAAAGTATAAGAGTTATTTAGATAATAAGATATCTTCACTTAATGATGAGATTAAAATAGTAAATAAGGAACTTGATGAATTAAGAGATATAGAACTAAAAGATGTTACAATAGTTAATAAAATTAAGGAATATATTGATAAACTTGATAATGATCTTGCTAGAATAGATAGAATACTTAATGAAAGCGCTAACATGGATATTTCTTTTGAGGTATATGAAAGACTAGAGAGTGCTAAAGAGGAACTTGAAAGTAAACAAATTAGAAATAAAGATACTTTAGAAAAAGCAGAGAAGATGTTAGAAAATGTTAGAATTAATAGAACAAATAGTAACTCTAAAAAAGAAATTCTAGAAGAAGAACTTGATAAATGTACTACTAAAAAGAATAATATTAGTACTAAATTAAAAGAAGATAACTACATAAATACTACTGAAAGAATAATTGATATTAATGAAAAAGAAAAAATTAGAGTAGAATTAGATTATTTAAATAATAAAAAAGATGTTATTTACGTAGATGCTATTAAAGTTAAAGATGAACTAATAAGAGAATGGAGTACTAAAAAAGAAAACTTTGTTGAAACAACTAATAACTATAAAGAAGAAATAATAAAAGAACAAGAAGAAAAAAAAGTTGATAAAGTTGAAGTTGTCAACAATAAACCTGTTATAGAAGAAAATGAAATATTACAAAATGAAGAATTAATTTTGGAAGAAAAACCAGAATATAAAGAAATAGAAGAAGAAAAAGAAGCGAAAAAAGAAATAACATCTGAAGAAAAGAAAAATAATAATAGAATAGAATTGGATTGGTGATAATATGAACTATCGTGCACTTGAAGATTTAATAGGAATATTAATTAAGAAGTCTGGATATAAAATAACTGATTTAAGAGTATTAGAAGATACTGATTATTTGACTTCTAGAAAAAATTATTTATTAGAAGAAATAGATAATATAAAGAATAAGTTAGATAATAGTAAATACATTGATAAAGATAGTAAAGTTAAAGATGAAGAAGAGAAGAAATATTTAGAAAGAACATTAAGTAATTTAACAAATGATAAAAATAATCTTGAGTTAAAACTTAATGATAAAACTCTTAAATGCCATCAAAAAGCTAAAACAAGTGGAGATCTTGAAATATCTTATGAGGAGATAGATAAAGTAAAAGATGCTATTAAATTAATAAGTTACAAACTAGATAATTTTGATTACATAGATAATGATAGTATTTCTAAAGATGAAAATTATCTAAGTGTTTTAGAAAGCGAATTAAAAGAAATTAATACATCTCTTGATAATAAAGAAAAAAATCCAATTCTTATTGGGACAAAATTACTTGATGCATTTAAAAATGGAGAACCTTTAAATAATGTTAAAGAAGATTTGGATGTACTAACTATAAGTGCTAAAGAAAACTATAATAAAACTCTTGAAGAAATAAAAGGTAGTAATATATTTGAATTAATTGATTTATATAGTAATAAAAAGAATGATATAACTGATAAAATAAATAATTCTGATTATGTGAGTGAAAAAGGAAAAGAAGAGTTATTTGAAAAAACTAAATATCATAATAAGAGAATTGAAACATTTAAAAGTACTATTTCTGGAATTGAAAAAAGAAAAGAAGAGTTATCTGTTTTAATTGAGGAATCTAATAACCTATTTGAAAAAACTAGAATAGAAAGACTTAAAAAAGAAGAAAAACTAAAGAATTTAGAAGTACTTTTATTTAATGAATCTAATCTTTCTAATTTAGATAAAGAATTTTCTTCAATAATAACTTCTTTAACAGAAGAAATAAATGGTGATAAGTATTTAGAGAATAAATATAAACTAGATATTGAAAACTTTAACGAAGAAATGAGAAACTTAGATATTAATTTTAACAACATGCATAATGAAATCATAAGTGAAGAAAGAAGTCTAGAAATAATTAATGATAGAATTGATGAAAAGAGTTCTGATTTAGTTAGTAAATTTGAAGATAAAATTAAGTTACTAGGATATACTAATCGAGTTAACAGCTTATATAATGAACAACAATACTTATATGTTAATGTTGATGTTATAAAAGAAGAAATAGAAAGTATATGGGCTCGTGGAGATGATAAAAACGAGAAAACACCAAAAGAAATTGGTAATCAAGAAGTAGTTAATAGTTCTATGTATGATGATATTTCTTTAAATGAGAATGAATCTAATGAGGATAATTATTTATTAGATGAAGAAAAAACAGAAAGTGTTAATGAAAATAACGAACCTTCTATAGAAGAAAAAAAAGAAGAGTCAAATGAAAATAATGACACTGAAAAGCTAGAAAGTGATAATGTAGAAGAATCTAATATTAAAGAACTAGAAACTATAAAAGAAGATATTACTGAACCATTAGATGATGATTTTATAGAAGACATTGATTACTTTTAATAAAAGCCAACATAAGTTGGTTTTTTGTTTCATATTATTAATTGGTGAAATGTATGAAAATTAGTGAACTTCAAAGAAAAGATATTGTTAATGTGAATGATGGTAAAGTTATTGGAAGAATAATAGATGCTATTATAAATGAAGAAGATGGTAGTTTTGAAGGATTTGTTATAGAAAAAAGTAAATATATAAGAAGTTTATTTAGTACTGAAGGAGATATTACTATTAAATTTAGTCAAATAAAGAAACTTGGAAGTGATGTAATACTTGTAGAACTTTAATAAAGTATACTTGATAAAATCCTTATAATTTGGTATATTATTTGTGAGGAAAATAATATGAAAAGAATAAAATATAGTTTAGTAATAATTTTAGTATTTATAATAGATCAAATATCTAAAATAGTGGTTGCAAATAATATTAATTTAAATGAAAGTAGAGTAGTTATTAAAAACTTTTTAAATTTAACTTATGTAAAAAATAAAGGTGCTGCTTTTGGAATGTTTGAAGGTTATACTAGTATTATTACTATAATTAGTGTAGTTATATTATTTTATTTACTATATGAATTATTTAAGAATAAAAAGAATGATACTCTTACTAATATATCATTATCATTTATAATTGGTGGACTTATTGGTAACTTGTATGATAGAATAATATTACATTGTGTTCGTGACTTTTTTGATTTTACTTTATTTAATAAAGGATTTGCAATATTTAATGTAGGAGATTCATTTATAGTAGTTGGATGTATATTATTTTTTGTAGGTGCACTTTTGGAGGTAAAACATGTTAGAAGTAAATAGTGAAAATGTTAATAAAAGGTTAGATGTTTATTTAACTGAGATTTTAGGTAAAAGTAGAAGTAGTATTGATAAAGATATTAAAAGTGGTAATATTCTTGTAAATGATGTTAAAGTTAAAAATGGCTATTCTTTAAAACTAGGGGATAAAGTAACTATAAAAGAAAATGATACAAATTATATAACTAAAGAAAAGATGCCTCTTGATATTTGCTATGAAGATGAATATTTACTAGTTGTAAATAAACCAAGTGGTTTAGTAGTACATCCAGGTAACGGAAATAAAAGTCATACTTTAGTAAATGGTCTTATGTATTATACAGATGAGTTGAGTGATATAAATGGGGAAGATAGACCAGGTATTGTACATAGAATTGATAAAGATACTTCTGGACTACTTCTTATTTCTAAAAATAATCAAGTACATCAAATATTAAGTGAAGACTTTAAAAATAAAAGAATTAAAAGAAAATATATTGCTTTAGTGAGTGGTGTGATAAATGAAGATAAAGGTAAAATAAATGCACCTATTGGAAGAGACTCAAAAGATAGAAAGAAAATGGCTGTAACTGATGTTAATGCAAAAAATGCTATAACTAATTTTGAAGTTATAGAAAGATATAAGAATGCAACACTTATTAGATGTATATTAGAAACAGGTAGAACTCATCAAATAAGAGTCCATATGGCTTATATAGGACATCCATTAATAAATGACCCAGTGTATAATAAGCATATAATAAATGATTTTGGTCAAATGTTACATGCTTATTACTTAGGATTTAATCATCCAATAACACATGAGTTTTTAGAGTTTACAGTAGAAGCACCTGAAGAGTTTCATAAAATTCTAAATACTTTTAAAAATTCATAATATAAATACTTAAACTTAATATTAATGCATAAATACTATATACTATATAAGGTATTAAATAGTAACTAGCATTTTTATTAAGTTTTTTAATTTCTAAAAATAAGAATATACTACTAACCATAGTAATTGTAGTAAGTATAAAACCTAAAAATGGACTTTTTAAATTAAAGAAACCATAAAGAAATAATTGATTTGCTAAGTAATTAGTAATAAGTACATAGAATAAATCATTATTACCAACTATTTTTTCTGTTTTACTTATTTTATATAAACTTATAGTAATTAACAAATAAATAATAATCCATATAATTCCAATTAACTTACTAGGTAAAACAAAACTTGGTAAATTTAACATATCGTAATACTTAAAATCTACTTTAAAAAGTAATCCACTAATAAGCCATGGAAGTAAAAATAATATAAATTTTAAAACTTTTTTCATTTCTTCACCCATTTAATAATATGATAAATACTTAAAAAAAGAATAAATTTTGACATAGTGTACAAAATATGGTATAATTTGAGTTAGTAAGGGGTATAATATGAGAAAAAATAAAAGATATAGTATAGTAATTAAAACTGGAGTAGAGACAAGAAGTTTAAAAAAATATAGTAAAGAAGAAATAATTAATTTAATTTCTAAATATAATAGTGATATTAAAAATAAATATTTTTTAGGAGATATAAATTTTAATTATAAAGAATATATAGTAACGTTTAATAAATATTTAAAAGTAAGCATGCCTAGTACTTTAGAAGAAATTGACCATACTACATTAGGTTTTATTAATGAAAGAGAGTTAAGAAACTTTTATAATGTTAGTTATAAGAATAATCATAAATTAGTAGTTTTATATCGCTCTAATAAGGATGTTAAAACTTTACCTATATTTTATAATAAAGATAAAAAGTTTTTGAGTGCTAAAGAATTACCTAATATGCTTAAAAGTTATGCTCGTGATATAGAGTTTATAAAGAGTTTAATAAATAATAAAGAAATAGAATCTTCTTCAAGAGATAGTATAGATGAGTTTGATTTACTTAAAAGTTTAAGAGATAGTTTAAAATATAATGATAAAGAAATGGTTAGTGTAACTCCACTTATAGCTTTTTATGATAAATTTATAAATGAAAAAAATAAGTTTAATTACTTTAACTTTAGATTAATTGCTAGTTTTATGAAGTCATATTTAAAAGAACCAGAAATTATTACTGATAGAAAAGAAGTTTATGGACAAACTTTACTAAATGATATTTTATTAGAAGAATTAAGAAGTAATTATGAACAAATGAAAATTGATTTAATGGATGGATTTGTACCTAAAAGAGACTTAAAATAAAATAAGTCTTTTTTTCGACATAAAATACTTAATTTATAATATATACTATATGTGGTGATACTATGAAAATATATATTGACTTAGTATTATTTTTAAACTTTATGTTTGATTTTTTATTACTTTTAACAACTAGTATTACATTAAAAAGAAGGGCTTCTTTAAAAAGAATTACATTAGGTTCTATAATTGGAAGTATAACTATACTGGTCTTATTTGTACCACTTAATGTTTTAACTTTATTTATCTTTAAAATAATATTATCTATAATAATTATATTAGCAACTTTTGGTTTTAAAGATATAAAGTATACTATAAATAATTTAGTATATTTTTATTTAATTAGCATAACATTAGGTGGGTTTATGTATTATTTAAATACTAGTTTTAGTTATAAAAATATAGGTATGGTTTTCTTTAATAAAGGTCTTAGTATTAACTACATATTCATTTTTTTTACTTCTCCTATAATACTTTATATTTATAATAAACAAATGAAACATATTAAAGAAATAAATAAGTTACATTATAAGGTAGATATTTATATAAATAATAATATTATTAAAATGAATGCATACTTAGATACTGGAAATACTCTTACTGACCCGTATAAAAAAAGACCTGTAATAATTACTAATTCTAAAAACTTTATTAAAGAAGTAAAAGATAAACCTTTTTTCTATATACCTTATGAAAGTATAAATAATGCTGGACTAATAAAGTGTTATATGATTAAAAAGATTTATATTGAAAACAAAGGTATTAAAAGTAATGTAGTTATTGGAGTAATAAATGAAAAACTTAAAGTTAATGGAGTAAATTTGTTATTAAATAATTTATTAATGGAGGACTAATGAAAATATTGAATTTTATTAAGAAGTATTTTTCTGATAATGAGAAAGTTTTATATTTAGGAAGTACAGATATTTTGCCACCACCTTTAACTAAGGAAGAAGAAGAAAGTCTTGTTATATTATCTAATAAGGGAGATATGTCTGCAAGAAATAAGTTAATTGAACATAATTTAAGGTTGGTTGTGTTTCTGGCTAAAAAATATGATAATACGATGTATGATTTAGAAGATTTAGTGAGTATTGGTACTATTGGATTAATAAAGGGTGTAAAGACATATAAACTAGATAAGAATATAAAACTCGCAACATATGCAAGTAGATGTATTGATAATGAAATACTTATGTTTTTAAGAAAAAATAAGAAAAGAAAGACAGAAATATCGTTTGAAGACTCAATTAATTTAGATAGTGAAGGTAATGAACTACATTTAGAAGATGTGTTTGGTACAGAAGATAATATTGTAGAAAAAGAGTATGAAAGTATAGTTGATAAAGAGTGTTTAATTAATGAAATAGAAAACTTGAGTAAAAGAGATAAAGAAATATTAATACTTAGATATGGATTAAATAATAAAAAAGAATATACTCAAAAAGAAGTGGCTGATATGTTAGGTATTAGTCAAAGTTATATTTCAAGGATAGAAAAAAAGGCTATTAAGAAATTAAAAAGTTTAATGAAAGTTTAATGAATAAAATAATTCCTTTTTAAACAATATAAGTTAGAAAGGAGTTTTTATGTATAAGAAAGTAGTTAATATTAATGGTGTTAATACTAATAACTTGAAAGTTTTAACTCATGAAGAAATGATTAGTTTGTTTAAGAAGTATAAAGAAGGGGATATAAGTGCTAAAGATGAGTTAGTTAGTGGTAACTTGAAATTAGTACTATCTATATTAAAAAAATATAATAATAGAAGTGAATATATTGATGACTTGTTTCAAATAGGTGTAGTTGGACTTATTAAGGCTGTTGATAATTTTGATTTATCTCATGAAGTTAGATTTAGTACATATGCTGTTTTAATGATAGAAGGGGAAATTAAAAGATATATAAGAGATAATAATAGTTTAAGAATAAGTAGAAGTATAAAAGATTTATCTTATAAAATACTAAAGTTAAAAGAAAGTTATATTAATGAATATGGTGTTGAACCTTCAACTGAGTTTATTTCAAAATCTCTTGGTGTTAGTAATTATGAAGTAGTTGAAGCACTTCTCTCATTAAAAGAACCAGATAGTTTATTTGAACCAATATATAATGATGGAGGAGATACAATTTACTTAATGGATCAAATAGAAGATAAGAAAGAAAATAAAGATATTGATGGACTTATAAGTTTAAGAAAAGCACTAACTAAGATTAAAGAAAGAGAAAAAGATATTTTAGTAGATAGGTTTATTGTAGGTAAGACACAGATGGAGATAGCAAATGAATTAAATATTAGTCAGGCTCAGGTAAGTCGTTTAGAAAAGAATGCTATTAAAAATGTTAAAAAATTAATAAAATAAAAAATGTAACTAAATAAGTTACATAAATATAAGTATTAATAAACCAAGTAGAAGAGTATATATACTAAAGTATTTTAAGTTACCTTTTTTAACTATTGAGATAAACCATCTTAAGGTATAATATGAAACTATAAATGAACTAATAAATCCTAAACCATATGGAAGAACAAGTTCGTGTACCCCTTTAGTTTCTAATAAATCTTTTATACCAAGTAATGTAGTACCTAAACTAACTGGAATATATAACATAAATGAATACTTTAGAGCAGTTTCTCTATCTAGCTTTCTAAAAAGTCCTCCAATAAGTGTAGAACCACTTCTACTAATACCTGGCACTAAGGCTATTACCTGAGTGAGTCCAATTACTAAAGCATCTATTATATTCATTTTTTCTTCTTTTCTTTTACCTCTAATATTACTAACTAATAGAAGAAATAAACTAGTTATTAAAAATGCAACACCAATAATCTTAATATTATTTAATTTACTTTCAATAGTATCTTTAAATAATAAACCAACTATACCAACTGGAATACTTCCAAGAACTATATACCAAGCATATTTAAAGTCTGTTTTAGTTTCTTCATTTTTAACTTTAAAATATAAGAAGAAGTTTTTAATAAGCCTAATTAAATCATCTTTATAGATAAGTAAAATTGCAAGTAAACTACCAAAATTAACAATAATTTCAAAATTTAAATCGGTACTAGTAATACCAAATAGTTTTTTTAATACAAATACGTGTCCACTAGAACTAATTGGAAGTGGTTCAGTAAGTCCTTGTACTATTCCTAAAAATATATAAATTAAAATCTTTTTCATAATATCACCCATAATAATTATATACTAAAACAATTTAGAAATAAATAAAATTTATAAGGAAGTGTAAATATGTTAAAGAAATTAATTATGTTATTACTAGGAATATTCCTAACTAGTGTAGGATTAGTATTTATAATAACTTATGTAAACTTATTTACAATAGGTTATAGTTTTAAAGAGTATTTGTTTTTCATAATTAAAAGATGGGAGTGTATTCTTATAATACCAGGACTCTTGTTAATAATATTTAATTTAAAGAAAGGATGATTTTATGAATTATGTATATGATATATTATCAAATTTTAATCAAGAATTATATGATTTTTATGACTGGGATAAAAATGATAACTTTACACATTTAAGAAAAGTTCCTTCATTTAGAGTAAGTAAAGAAGTTTTAGTAGATTTAATGTTTAAAAAAGTAAAAATTAAAGGTAACTTATTGAAACTTATAAAAGATAAGACTCAGGTGTTTACCAAAGAAGGAGTTGATGTAATAGAATATTGTTTTATTGTTAGTGACTCAGTGAATGCTCTTGGTGTTATATTAGATGAAGATGGGGTAGTTTATAAAAGAAGTAAGTTTTTAGTAAGTGAAGAGTTAGAAATAAATAAATGTTTAAAAACAAGTAAAATTTATAATGTAGAATATAATCTCTTAAGTTCTAAAACACACTATAGTAATATGACTAGAAATGAAGAAAAAGTAACTAATTTAATATTAAATGAATTAGAATTAATTATGGATTCAACTGATAAGATAGATTATTTATATTATGAATGGTTTAATACTAATAAGGGAAAAAATAAGTATAAAAAATTAGTAAGTAGTATTAAAAGTAGTTATACTTCTAAACATGAATATATATTGGAATTATTAAATTTACTTAAAATTAAAAAATAGTATATGTTTTTATTTATTGGTTAAAATATTACTGAGGTGAAATATGAAAAAGTTTTTAGTTATTGTATTTAGTATATTCTTAGTAGTAGGATGTAGTTTAAATAAGAACACTCCTAAAGAAAAAACAATAGAGTTCTTAAAGAAGTATCAGGGATTGGATAAGGAAGTAATGGATGATTTAGAATTTGTAACAGAAGGGACTACTTTAACAAGAGAAAAAGATAAGGAAAGTTATATGAATGCTATAAAGATGCAATATTCTGACTTAAAGTATGAAGTGTTAGATGAGTCTATAAGTGGGGATGAAGCAGTTGTTAAGGTTAAAATAAATGTTTATGACTTTTATAAAGTACAAAAAGATGCAGATGAATATAAAAGTACTCATGAGAGTGAATTTTTAACTAATGATGTTTATGATAACTTTAAATTTATAGAATATAAATTAAAAAATATGATGAATGCTACTGATAGAATAGAATATACAATAAATATTAATTTAACCAAAAAAGATAATGAATGGAAAGTAAACTCACTTGATAAAACTACATTAGAAAAAATACATGGAACTTATAATTATCAAAATGATTAAGTTCTTTTTTTCTGTTTTAAAACATAATATATGCTATGAAAAAGATTATATTATTTATTATATTACTTTTACCAATAAGTATTAAGGCTAGTGAAAGTTTTATTGTAATGGATGCTGATTCTTTAAGAGTACTTGGTGGAAAAAATATTAATGAAGAATTATTAATTGCAAGTACTACTAAATTAATGACTTCTTTAGTTGCTTTAGAAAATTCTGAAACTACGGATGTTTTATGTGCAGGAGAAGAAATATTAAGTGTTTATGGTTCAATGATATATATTGATCAGAATGAATGTATGACTTTATATGACTTATTAATGGGACTTAATTTAAGAAGTGGAAATGATGCAGCTATGGTTATAGCAACTCATACAATAGGTTATGATAATTTTATTAATGAAATGAATAATATGAGTAGTAAGTTAGGTCTAAATAATACACACTTTAGTAATCCTCATGGACTAGATAATAAAACTAAAAATACATCTACTGCTTATGATCTTGGCTTGTTAATGAGTTATCTTACAAAGAATAAAACTTTTATGAATATAACTGGTACTAAAAAGTATACTTTAACTTCTTCAAAAGAAACACATATATGGTATAATAAAAATGAATTATTAAATAGATATAAGTTTACCACTGGAGGTAAAACAGGATATACTGATAAGTCTGGATATATTTTTGTTAGCAGTGCATCTAAAGGAGAAGAAAATTTAGTTATTGTAACTATGAAAGAAAAAGATAGATTTAATACTCATAAAAAGTTATATGAAGATTATTTTAAAAATTATGATAGTTATAAAGTAGTAAATAAGAATACTTTTAATTTAAATAGTAAGTATTATAAAAAGTATCACTTGTATGTTAAAGAAGATATTAAAGTAATGTTAAAAACAAGTGAACTTAATAAAGTAAAGTATGATATAAAATTGGTTAAAAAGAAGAATGTTAAAGATAATGAAAAAGTAGGTGTATTAAAAGTATATATTGGTAAAGAGTATGTTGGTAAAACAAATATATATATAATTAGTAAAGAAAATAAGGAAAAAAGTATAAAAAGTAAGTTGTTTTTTTGGAAAAAATAAATTATAATGTATGTGTGATGAATTATGAAGAGATTACAAAAATATATAAGTGAATGTGGTATTGCTAGTAGAAGAAAAGCAGAAGAACTAATTACTAGTGGTAAAGTTAGTGTAAATGGTGAAGTAGTTACTACTTTAGGAACAAAGATAAATGAAACAGATGTAGTTATGGTTAATAATAAATTAATTAAAGAAGATTTAAAAGAATATTATTTACTTTATAAACCTAGAGAAGTAATAAGTTCAGTAAAAGATGATAAGAATAGAAAAACAGTATGTGATTTAATAAAAACTAAAACTAGAATATTTCCAGTAGGAAGATTAGATTATGATACAACAGGTATAATTTTACTTACTAATGATGGAGAACTATCTAATATATTAATGCATCCAAGTAGGGAAGTTACTAAAGAGTATTATGCTAAAGTAAAGGGCTTTTTTAAAAAAGAAGATGCTGTTAAGTTAAGTAGTGGTGTTATATTAAATGGTAAAAAAACTAAGAAAGCAGTATTTAAGTTAGATAGATATGATAAAAAGAATGATGTATCTTATGTTAAAGTAGTAATTACTGAAGGAAGAAATCATCAAGTAAAAGATATGTTTAAATTATTTAATTATGATGTGGTTAAATTAAAAAGAGAAAAATATGCATTTTTAGATTTAACTGGACTTAAAAGTGGAGAATATAGACCTCTTAGTTTGAAAGAAGTAAAAAGGTTATATGGTTTAAAATAAAAAACCTTACAAATATTTGTAAGGCTTTTATTCTTCTATAATAGTTATTGCTTCAGTAGGACATATTTCAATAGTTTCTAAGAATTCTTTCTTATCTTCAGGTTTAATTTCTTTTCCAACTGGTTCTGCTTGACCATTTTCATCAAATGCTATATATTCTGGGTGTCTATGTACACATTGACCACATCCTATACAAGCATCTTTATTAATTTCAATTTTCTCCATATAAAATTCCTCCTAGTTAGATTATATAATTTTTTTAAAAGAAAATCAATTAAATTACTTCTATTATTTGAATTTTTATGGTACAATTAGTATGGTGAAGTAATATGAGTTCTAGGATGGAAAGATATGACAATATAACTCCGGATTTAAATAGTAATAACTATAGTAGGGTTAACAAAAATACTTCTTTGTATGAGGATGTCAAAAGAAGTGAACTTTCTCGTGTAAATAATAATACTAATGTTAGAATTATTGAACAAAATGGTAAAACTATTGATTTAGAAAAAATTAGAAAATATATTAATGAGGTAAATAATGAACCTAGAAGTAAAAGAAGTGTTTTATCTATTCCTAAAGAAGAGAAGACTATTGAAAGTAAACCAACTCCAGAAAAAGTGTATGACATTAATTCAGTACTTGAAAAGGCTAGAAGTGGTAGAGAAGTAGAATATTCTAGTGAAAGATATAAAAAAGTTAGAAGTGATGAATATGATATTCTTAGTAAGATTAAGATGTATGAAGATGTTAAAGAAGATATAGATGAGACTCCAGAACTTAATACTGAAGAAAAAACTATAGTAGATTTAATAAATACAGTTACTGTTCATAAGGGAGATTTAAATTTACTTGAAGAATTAATGGGGGAAGGTGAAACTACTAAACCTATTAGTGAAGAACAAAAGGATTTGTCGTTTAAAGACGTAATAGATAAAGAAACAACTAGTGAATCATTAATAAGTGAAAAAGTGATGAATGAAAATACTAAAGAGTTTGAAAAAACTAAAGAACTAGTTAATTTAAAAGAAAAGATGACTGATATAGATAATAGTTTTTATACAAGTTCTATGAAATTTAATAAAGATGATTTTGAAGGATTTGAAGAATTAGAAAAAAGTGTTAAAAAAGGTAGTTTCTTTAAAGTAATATTAATAATTATATTAGTACTATCTATACTAGCATCTTTAGTAATAATGGCTAATTATGTATTTAATTTAGGACTATTTTAGTGATAGTTCTTTTTTTATATAATATACTTTTAATATGAGTAGACATATGAAATTAAGAAAATCTTTAATTAAAATAAATATGAAAGATAAAGTAATAATTGTTCTTTTTTTAATATTTATATGTTCTAAACTAATATTTGATTATATAAATAGAAATATAGTTAATGTATTAGAAACTATTGCAAAAAATGAAACTACTAATGTAGCTACTATTATAATTAATGATGGAATAGATAATTTAGATTTTAAAAACGAATATATTAAAACTATAATGAATAAAAATGAAGAGATAGTGAGTGTAGACTTTGATACTAAAAATATAAATAGTTTATTAGTAAAATTAAATAAAAGGATTTATAATGATTTAAAAAAGTTTGAGAAAGGTGTGTATAATATAGATAATTCACTAATAGAAAATAAAAATTATATTTACAAAATACCTTTTAGTTTAATAACAAATAATTATATTTTATCTAATATTGGACCTAAAATACCTATGAAGGCTAGTATTATTGGTAATGTAATTAGTAATATAGAAACTTTAGTAACTCCATATGGAATAAATAATTCGTTATTAAAAATATATATTAAAGTAGAGGTGAGTATTCGTCTTGTTTTACCTTTAATTTCAGAAACTATTAAAGTAACTGATGATGTGCCTGTTTTAATAAAAGTAATAAATGGTGTAGTGCCAGATGTGTATGGAGGAAGTTATGCGGTTACTAGTCCAATTACTAGTAGCAAATAAAATGATTTTGTAGTATAATCTATGTAGGAGGACTTATGAAATTACTTGAACAAGAATATAAATTAATTAAAAATAACAAAGAATGTTTTAACTTAGAAGAAGTTGAGGAAAAAATAACTGATTATTTTAAAGATTATGATTATATTGTGGGAGATTATGCCTATAGTAAATTGAGGCTTAAAGGTTTTACTAAAAAGTTTAATAAATTAAATAGAGATATAAATGATTTTGAAAATGTAGACAAATATATTAAAGAAAATTGTGCTTATGGTTGTAAATACTTTATTTTAGAAAAAATTAATTAAAAATGTTAAAAAGGGTTTGATAAAACTCTTTTTTTATGGTATTATATTCATAGTAGGAGAGTGAGTATATGAAGAATATATCTGTAGAAAGTCCAAATGGTATTGAATCAGCAGTTTTGGTTACATCTTTTGATGTTAAAAGTATAAATAAAACTTTTGCTGTTATTTCGAAGAATGAAGTTTTAAGTCCAGGAATGAGTAAAGTTTATATTTGTGAAATAGCAACTAATGAAAATGGTGTTAATGAATTAACAGAAATAGCTAATGAAAGTGAATGGGATCAAGTAATTCAGACTATGAAAGAAATAGTTCGTGGTGGAAAAGTATCTAGTTCCAAAGTAGTTAATGATAATGTTAAAATGAAAGGCTATAAATTGATAGGAATAAAAGATGAACAAAAGAATATTTTGGCAAATAATGTTCCAGAAAGTTCATTCACTGTAGAAGAAAGTACTCCTAAAGTTGAAGAGTCTACTATAGAAGATACTCCTAATGTTACTGAAACTCCAAAAGATGAAGTAAGTGTTTCATCTGAAATAAAAGATGTTCCTGCTAGTGAACCTGTACAAGAGGAAAATAATATATTTGATCAAATAAAGGCTGCTAGTGTAGTTGAACCGGTACCTGATGCTGTAGTTACTCCGGAAGTTAGTAAAGTAACACCTGTAGTTATACCAAGTGTGCCTGTAAATGAACCAGTTGAAAAAGAAAACACAGAAACTGTTAGTGAAGGAACACCTGTACAAACAGAAGAATCAAATATATTCGATAATGCACCTGCAAAAGAAACACCAGTTACTCCTGAAACTTCAAAAGAAGAAGTTATACCAGTAGTAGAAAATTCAGAGCCTGCATTTGATATGCCAGCAATAGAAAATACAGTAGAACCTACTATAGCTGAAGTAGAAAATAAGGTAGAGACAGAAATTTCTAAAGATGATGTAGTGGATGCATGTTTTGCTAGAATAAAAGCTGAACTAATGAAAAAAGATCAAATCATAAAAGAACAAGAAACTAAAATTGCTAATTTAGAAAGTGAGTTAAAAAATTTACAAAATGTAAATGTATATGAAACTCCAGGACAAACATTAACTTATAAACAAGCTGCATAAAAATGCAGTTTTTTTATATAATTTAATAAGTGATAATATGAAAGAAACAATTAATTATTATTATAAAGTATATCCTGATAAAATATATGAAATAAATAGTGGTGTTTATTTTTATTTTAATGATTTCAAATATTATTTTATTGAATTTACTAGAACAAAAGAAGAAATAAATTTACTTGTAAAAATTAGTAATGATTTATATAATAAACATGTTTTAGTTAATACTTTTATATTGACAAAAGATAATAATTATTTTGTAGAACTTAATGATAAGATAATGATATTATTAAGAGTGAACTCTATAGAAAGTGATACAAATACTTTAAAAGATTTAATTTATTTTAATAATTTACTAATTATAGATGATAGTACAAAAACAGAATCGTGGGCTAGTTTGTGGGCTAAAAAAGTGGATATTTTTGAAAGTGAAATGAATAATTTAAATAATGATTATTTGTTAGTACAAGAAAGTATAGATTATTATATAGGGTTAACTGAAAATGCAATAAGTTATTTTAACTTAGTAGATTTAAAAAATGTAAAATTGAGTTTATGTCATAAAAGATTAAATAAATATTTATATAGTGGTTTAATTAATAATCCTATTAATTTTATGTTTGATTATGAAGTAAGAGATATTGCAGAATATATAAAAACTAAATTTTTTACTTCATATATAGATTTTGATGAAATAGAAAGTGTTTTAAATGAGTTGAATAGAGATAATTCAATATTATTATTTTGTAGATTAATGTATCCTTCTTATTATTTTGATGAAGTTAAAAAGATAATGGAAGAAGATTGTAACGAGAAAAATTTGAAATTTTATATTGATAAAGTAGATGATTTTGAAAATTTACTTTTTGATATTTATGAGATAATTAATAAGAAATATAATATTCCTCCAATAAGTTGGTTAGAAAATAAAAACTAGACATTTATTTATTAATTTGTTAAAATTATATTGTGATGTGTATGAATAGTATTAATGTGGGAAATATAGTTAAAGGACAAATAACAGGAGTTACATCTTATGGGGTATTTGTTAGTTTAGAAGATGATTATAGTGGCCTTGTACATATTTCAGAAGTGTCTGATAAGTTTGTTAAGGATTTACCAATGTTATTTAATATAGGTGATATAATTAATGTTAAAATTTTAGAGATTGATGAAGATAAAAGGGAAGTAAAGTTATCTATTAAAAAAATTGATTATAAAGTAGAAGAGTCTTTATCTAGAATACCTGAAACTGGAAGTGGGTTTGGTTTATTAGAGAAGAATTTAGGAAAATGGACTGCCAGTAAATTAAAAGAAATTACAAAAAACAAAAAAAATGATGAAAAAAATAGTTAAATGTGTTGACATAATTAAAAAATAATGGTAAACTTAATCATGTCAGCAAGATATGGGCGACTAGCTCAGTTGGTTAGAGCATCTGCCTTACAAGCAGGAGGTCGGGAGTTCGAGTCTCTCGTCGCCCACCATATTTGCCGAAATAGCTCAATTGGTAGAGCAACTGACTTGTAATCAGTAGGTTACGGGTTCGATTCCTGTTTTCGGCACCATTATTTGGGGAGATAGCGAAGTGGTCAAACGCGGCAGACTGTAAATCTGTTCTTTCGAGTTCCATGGTTCGAATCCATGTCTCCCCACCACTTAGATATTGCCTCGTAGCCAAGTGGTAAGGCACACGACTTTGACTCGTGCATTCGCTAGTTCGAATCTAGCCGAGGCAACCATCTAATTTATTGTGACCCGCTAGCTCAGCCGGTAGAGCACTTGACTTTTAATCAAGGGGTCTGGAGTTCGAATCTCCAGCGGGTCACCATTTTTTTAATAATAACGCCTCGGTGGCGAAATTGGTAGACGCAAGGGACTTAAAATCCCTCGGTTGTTAAAGACCGTGCCGGTTCAAGTCCGGCCCGAGGCACCATTTAATTTTTTGGAGGAATACCCAAGTCTGGTTGAAGGGACTGGTCTTGAAAACCAGGAGGTCGGGAAACTGGCGCAGGGGTTCGAATCCCTTTTCCTCCGCCAAAATAAAGTTGGTTTTAATATCGCGGGATAGAGCAGCCTGGTAGCTCGTTGGGCTCATAACCCAAAGGTCGGAGGTTCAAATCCTTCTCCCGCAACCAAAAAAAAGGTTCCGTGGTGTAGCGGTTATCACGCTCGCCTGTCACGCGAGAGATCGCGGGTTCAATTCCCGTCGGAACCGCCATTATGGCTTCATAGCTCAGTTGGCAGAGCACAAGACTGAAAATCTTGGTGTCGTTGGTTCGATTCCAACTGAAGCCACCAGAATAGCGAATTTTCCCCTAAGTAAGGGGTTTTTTGTTTGCAATTTAAATTTTAGGTGCATTCTAGGTACTAATTTTTTATAATTTATTTATTTTCTCTACCATTTAAAATCATTTTATAAACACACTTTTGAACCCACTTTTTAAAAATTTTATAGAATATCTAAGCTTTTTTTTGATTACTTTAGGTATAAATCATAAAATAAAATGTAGAAAAACCAACGTTTTATTTTGTCATATTCCTACATTTTATTTTACTATTTACGCCTATAGAACTAAATTTTTTTCTTTTTAAATTCAATTATATCTTTTTGAGGATCTTTCCATCTAAATGTAACATTTAAAAGATCTTTTTTTGTTTTATCTTTGTATAAGTGCCTAATCTTGGGTCCAAATGTAATAAGTGAAGTGTGTGGTACATTATAGTCTATATTTTTTTTAGATAGAAATAAATCATATAAATCATCTTTGCTTATCCAAACGTAATTTTGCGGTGTACCACTTATTAGTGCATCAATGTTATGCTCAGAATTTCTTCCTTTGATAATAACTCGATCTATTATGCTGATAATTGTTCTGGTTTTATTAATATATTTATTAAGACTATCAATTTCTTTTTGAAAAAAGCTTAAATATTCATATGTTCCTAACTTTTGTGAAGTGATACGCAAACCCTTTTCATCTCTTGCATATCCAAAATGAAAACTAGTATAATTGTCAATAGCATAGTAGGGTATGCAAAGAGATTTTAAAAATTCTTCAAAATCATGTAAGTTTTCCTGATGTACAGTATTGCCTTTACCACTTTTTATGCTAATGCCTTTAACATAATTTTTAAACTTTATAAAAATATCTGCTTTTTGTGGTAAATCGTTTTCCCATGAAATTATAGGCATGCTATCATCTATTACATTATCAAATATTTCTTTTAATAGTTCCTGTGTATTAAGATCAAACTCGCTTAAATATTTATTATTAAAAAATTTAACAAAATCTCTTTCATTTTTAAATCCATTATTTTTCACAACCAAACCCCCTAATTTTTAAAATTGCAAATTTTTGTATAATAAAACCCCTGCTTGTGCAGGGGTTGATTGACTAAATGGTCGGGAAGACAGGATTTGAACCTGCAACCACTCGGTCCCAAACCGAGTGCTCTACCAAGTTGAGCCACTTCCCGATATATGGTGTCCCCAAGAGGAGTCGAACCCCTAACCTTTTGATCCGTAGTCAAACGCTCTATCCAGTTGAGCTATGAGGACGTCTTGTCCTAAAATAATTTTTGAAAGCTCAGTTATAAAAATAAAATAATAACTCCAGTTGGGAGCATAAATGCACCAACTGCTAATCATTTTACACCATATATATATGCTTTGTCAACCTAAATTATACAAAAACATTCAAAAAAATTAAAATCTCACTTGTAAAAGTAAATGCAATATTCAACAAAAAAAGATTTAGTTTACTTTTGTGAGTTAAATTTTTGCATTTATTATAATGTAAAATTTGACTTTTTGTACTTTATATGGTATAATTTATTTAATTTATGGGGGTAAATTATGAAAGATAAAGAGTTATTATATGAAAAATATTTTAAATTTGTAAGCGACAATAAATATACAAATAGATTAAAATTTGAACAAATTATTAATATAGTTTTAAATAGCAAAGAGTTTACTGATAGTGATCTTTTGTTAAGTTTGGGACAATTAAAAAGTAACTTAATTAGTTTGTATGTTACTGGAAATACTATAAATAGTTTTGATTTAAGCGGGCTTTATTATGTGACAGATGGAGAGAATGAAGAAAATAGAAGTTTTACTGGCAACGTAACTATAGCAAGAGATGGGCTTGTTTTAGTTTTAAATATAACAAGACATAATTCTAAAAATGATAGGGAAGAGTTGTCTGAATTTTTTAAATATGATTTAAATAATGGAAACATTATAAGATATTCTAGTTATCAAAGTGGTTATTCAGAAATAGAAGTTATCAATAAGTTAAATATAGACAAATGTAGTGAATTCAAAAAGGAATTTACTAAAGCTTTGAAGTAGGTGGTAGTAATGAATAATAAGATTTATAAATTTACTAACGAAAACTTAACATCATTTAAAGAGTTGTATGATTTTGAAGGTAAAAAAGTATTATCTGTAATAGGAAGTGGTGATCAGTACTTTGCAAGTATTTTATATGGAGCATCAGAAGTAACTTTATTTGATAAGAACCCACTTGCTTATTATTATTTAATATTTAAATATGCAGCAATAAAAATATTTTCATACGAAGAGTTTATAAAATTCTTTTTTATAAGTGATATGAGAAATATTACTCTATATAATAAACTACGTTTAGCACTTCCTAGGGAAGTAAGAGATGTATTTGATAAATATTTTAAGATAGGAATAAATTCTATTTCCCATCCCTCATTGGGTCTTAAAAAAACAATGAATTATAAAACTGGTAGGATAATACCTTATTTGGATAAAAAGAATTACAATATATTAAAAGCTAAATTAAATGATAAAAACTTTCCAACAATTAAAGTACTGCTTTTTGAAGATTTATATAAAGAATTAAATAGTAGTTATGATGTTATGCTTTTTTCAAATATATTTTGTTATTTAGGAGTTTTAGTAGATGAATACAACGACTATATGAAAAACTACATGAAGTTTTTAAATAACGGTGGTCAAATTGAAGCCAATTACGTATGGAATAAAGATAGTGAATACTTAGAAGGCTTTTTATATGGCGATTATATTGTTAATGAAGTTCCAGCTGTAAGTGGTTTTGGAGAAAATTATGTTGCAACTTTAGTAAAAAAATGATAAAATTTAAATATAAAACTTGTGATGAAAGAATAAATTTAAAACATATATTTCTAGAGAATTAGTGTTTGGTGTAAACTAATAATATATTTAAATTTTCCTACTTTCTGAAGTTAACCGGGTAATTCCGTTAAAAATATGAGTAAAAAAAGGGTGGTACCGCGTTTTAAACGCTCCTTGTCCACTCTTTTTATTTTTGAAAGGTGGTATAAGTATGAACAATAAAATAACAAGTAGGGATGTGGATTTTGCAGCATGGTATACAGATGTTGTTGAAGCTGCAAGACTTGCAAGATATTCAAGTGTAAAAGGATGCACAATTTTTGAACCAAATGGATGTGCACTTTGGGAAAGTATTAAAAATAATATGGATGCTTTATTTAAAAAAACAGGTCATAAAAACGTAATGATGCCTTTATTCATTCCAGAAAATCTTCTAAAAAAAGAAGGGGAATTAGTTGAAGGCTTTGCACCAGAAGTTGCTTGGATAACAATGGGAGGGTCTAAAGTTTTAGAAGAAAGATTAGCAGTTAGACCTACTAGTGAAACACTTTTTAGTGATTATTATAGTGAAATAGTAAAATCTTATAAAGACTTACCTTTATTATATAATCAGTGGTGTAGTGTAGTAAGATGGGAAAAAGAGACAAGGCCATTTTTAAGAAGTAGGGAGTTCTTTTGGCAAGAAGGACATACTGTTCATGCAACAAGCACTGAGGCAGAAGAAGAAACAAGAAGGATGTTAAATGTTTATAAAACTTTCTTTGAAGAATATTTAGCAGTTCCAGTAATTGCTGGAAGAAAAACAGAAAAAGAAAAATTCGCAGGAGCAGAATATACTTTAACAATTGAAGCTTTAATGTATAACGGCATTTGCCTTCAAAGTGGAACAAGTCACTATTTTGGACAAAAATTTAGTAAAGCTTACGATATAAAATTTCTAAATAAAGAAAACACTTGGGAGTATGCATATCAAACTTCATGGGGATCTTCAAATAGAATGATAGGTGCTTTAATAATGGTTCATGCTGATGACTATGGTTTAGTATTACCACCAAGAATTGCTCCTATAAAAGTTTGTGTAATTCCAATAGGTAATGATGAGAATGTATTTAAAATTTCTAAAATGATTAGTGAAAAACTTGATGCAGCATCTATTAGTTATATAATTATGGATAATGATAAAACGCCAGGCTATAAGTTTGCAGAAGCGGAAGTTAATGGTTATCCAGTCCGCATAGAAATAGGAAAAAGAGATTTAGAAAATAATACTATTACTTTAGTCAGAAGAGATACAAGAGAAAAGATAACTATAAGTAAAGATTCTGATATAACAAAAGAGTTAAATATTCTATTTGATGATATACAAAATAATTTATATCAAAAAGCAAAAAAGAGAATGGAAGAAAAAACCTATAGTGCATCTAACATGAAGGAAATGATAGATATAATTAATGAACATCCTGGTTTTATAAAAGCACCTTGGTGTGGAAACATGTCATGTGAAGAAAAACTAAAAAATGAAAGTGGAATTAAATCTAGATGTATACTTGAAGATGAAAAAGTAAACTCTAAATGTGCAATATGTGGAGAAGATGCAAAACATTTAGTAGTATGGGGTATTCAGTATTAATTTTCTATTGTTTATTTAAAAAAATGTGGGTATAATATTTACAAGGAGAATAAAAATGGTTAAAAGAAAAAAATTGAATTTAAAAAAGATACTTATATTTCTAGGAATAGTTTTACTAATTATTATTTTACTTATATTTGGGATAAAATCTTTAGTAAATGAAAAGAAATTAAAAAATAGTAATGAATATAAACTAGAACAAATAGGATACTCTACAAATGAAATAGACATTATAAAAAATAGTTTGAGTAGCGAGCAGGTCTCATCTTTGTTAAATATAAAATATGATACAAACACAGTTAAACTTATTAAGGATAAATATTTTATATTTGCAAATCTAGATAAGTATTTAGAGTACTTTAAAGATAACAATGAAGAAGCTTCTTTAGTAGTAGCTAAAGTAAATACTAAAGCAAGTACAGGCTGGTACAGTACTATTTATGAAACAGATACAAGTGAAAATGAACTTATGCTTGTAAATAAATTCTATAAATTAGATGAAACTTATGTTCCAGAGTTAACTAGTGTCAGTTTAACTTATGCTTATCAAGGTAAAAAAGTAAGTAAAGTTATTTATGATGACTTAATTAGTTTGCTTGAAAATGCAAGAGAAAATGGTTATAAACTTGTAGTAAGTCAAGGATATAGAAGTTATGAAGATCAAAGTGAAGCTTATGATAGTATATTAAAATCAAGTGGACAAAGTTATGCAGATAAAATTGCAAGTAGACCAGGACATTCTGACTATCAAACTGGACTAAGTGTTGATATAAAACCATATAATACATTAGTAGATGATCCAAGTACTAATCCTGATCATGAGTGGTTAATAAACAATGCTTATAAATTTGGCTTTATATTAAGGTATCCAGAGAATAAGGAAGAAATAACTGGCTTTAGTTATGATGCTTGGAGATTTAGATATGTTGGTTTAGAAGCTGCAAAAATAATACATGATGAAAATATAACATTTGATGAATACTATGAATTTTACATAAATAATGGGGGATAAAAAATGAATAAAAAAATAGTGGTCCTAGGTGGGGGAACTGGAATGAGTATCCTTTTAGGAGGACTAAAGAATTTTCCACTTGATATAACTGCAATTGTAAGTGTATCAGATGACGGTAGTAGCACCGGTAGGCTTAGAGAGGAGTTTAATACTCCGGCAGTTGGAGATATAAGAAGAGTTTTAATATCTTTATCGGAAACTGAACCACTAGTGGAAAAATTGTTTAATTATAGGTTTGTTACTTGTAGTGATTTAGATGGTCATACAATAGGTAATTTAATTTTAACAGGTTTGAAAGAAATCACCGGTAATTTAAGTGAAGGTATAGAAGCGCTTTCTAAAGTATTTAACTTAAAAGGCAAGGTACTTCCATTAACAGAAGATAATGCTATTTTAATGGCAAGAATGGAAGATGGTTCAATAGTAGAAGGGGAACACTTAATAACTGCTAGTCCTAAAAAAATTAAAGATGTTTTTTATAAATCCAAAATGGAAGTTACTCCAGGAGTAATAGATGCCATTTTAAATGCTGATGCTATAGTTCTAAGTATGGGTAGTATTTATACTAGCATAATTCCTAACTTAATAAATAAAAGTTTAATAGAAGCTATAGACAAGTCAAACGCAAAAATAATGTATGCATGTAATATGGTTACTCAACCCGGTGAAACAGACAATTTTAAAGTAAGTGATCATGTGAAACTACTTAATAAATATTTGGGCAATAAGAAAATAGAATATGTCTTTGCTAATAATAAAGAAATAAATGAAGATATATTAAAAAAATATCAAACAACTGAACAGAAAGACAGAGTTATATTAGATAGAGATAATTTGAAAGACATTAATTTGATAGAAAATGATTACTTTGTACTTGTAGATAATATAGTAAGACATGACAGTGCTAAGTTAGCATTTGATATATTTAAAGAAGTTTTCAAATAAAAAAAGGAAGCCACCTTGGCTTCTTTTATCTTCTATCATTAAGAGTAATACCTATTTCTTTTAACTCATCTCTTATTTTATCAGCTTCTTCATAATTCTTTTCTTCTCTATATTTATTTCTAATATTAGAAATTATATCAAGGAGTTCTTTTTCTTTAGAATTAGAATTATTTTCAAATGTAAGACCAAGTATATCTTCAGCACATTCTTTAATGAATTTATCATAATTAATAAGTTTATTAAGATCTTTATTTCCAGAAAGTTCACTGTTTATTAATTTAACAATTTCATATAGATAAGTAATAGCAAGACCAGTATTAAAGTCGTCATCCATTGCTTCAATAAACTTTTCTTTAAGTTCTTCTGCTGTACTATGAATAGTAGTTTCTAAAGTTTTACCCTTAATAAAGTTTCTTAAATTATTAACAGCTTCAGTAATTTTACTATACATTTTACTTGCTTCTATTAATTGTTCACTATTAAAATCAGTTGGCTTTCTATAGTGATTTTGTAAAATATAAAATCTAACTACCATAGGGTTATGTTCTTTAAATAAATCAGGTAAAGTTATAAAGTTACCTAAACTTTTACCCATTTTTTGCCCGTTAACAGTAACTAAATTATTGTGAATAAAATAATTAACAAATGGTTTTCCGGTTAATGATTCACTTTGTGCGATTTCGCATTCATGATGTGGGAAAATGTTATCCATTCCACCACCATGTATATCGAATGTGTCTCCTAAATATTTTCTACTCATAACCGAGCATTCAATATGCCATCCAGGGTAGCCTTCTCCCCATGGACTAGGCCACTTCATAATATGACCTTTTTCTGCTTTTTTCCAAAGTGCAAAATCAGCAGGATTTTCTTTATCACTTGCAATTTCAATTCTTTCTCCACTTAAGGAGTTTTCTAATGTTCTATTAGATAAAGAACCATATTTAGGGAATTTATTAATTCTATAATAAACATTTCCTTCACTAGTTGAATATGCATACCCTTTATCAATTAAAGTTTTAACATCATTAATTATTTCAATAATATGTCCAGTTGCCCTAGAACTTATGCTAGGTCTTAAAACATTTAAACTTCTCATATTATCAAAATAAATACTTTCAAATTTATAAGCTATTTCTACAGGATCAATCTGTTCTAATTTAGCAATTCTTTCTATTTTATCTTCTCCTGATTCTGCGTCGCCTACTAAATGACCAACATCTGTAATATTTTGAACATATTTAACCTTATATCCTTTGCTAAGTAGGTATCTATAAATAATATCAAAGCTTACATAACTTTTAGCATGTCCTAAATGTGGATAGCCATATACGGTAGGCCCGCACACATACATTCCTACGAAACCTTTATTTATACTTTTAAATTCTTCTTTTTTTCTACTTATTGTGTTATATACTACTAGACTCATAGTTTCACCTCTTCAAAAATATTATATCATAAGAATAATTATTTTAGTACAAATTTTTGAATATAAATGATATAATATTAGTGTAGTTAGGAAAGTAGGGAAAATAATGAAAAGTATTTATAATATGACTGAAGAGGATAACATATTTTTTGCAAAAAGAAAATTAATAGATAATCTATATAAAAGTGCAAATCTTGAAGGTATAGCAGTTACTTTTGCAGATACAGTAGATTTTTTTAACAATGTAAATAATGGTAAGATATCTGTTGATGATATGTTAAAACTAAAGGGATTAAAAGATGCATGGGAATATGTATTAAATACGATAGATGAAGAAATAACAACAGATTATATTAAAAAAATTCATTTTGAAATTTGTAAGGGTCAAAGTGTTACTCCATTGGGAGAATATAGAGACTGCGGTGTAGGCATTACAGGGACATCCTGGAGGCCTAAATTACCAAGTGAATGTGATTATGATAAAGAACTTGAAGTCATTAAAAATATTGAAAATCCATTAGAAAGATCTATAACTTTATTTTGCTTCATTCAAAGAAGTCAAATGTTTAAGGATGGAAATAAAAGAGTGGCAAACTTAGTAGCTAACAAAGAAATGATAAAAAATGGTCAAGGTATTATAGCAGTTCCAGTAGAAAAAATAGGTGAATATTTAAGTATACTTATAAAATTTTATGAAACAAATGATTATACTGAAATAAGTAAATTTATATATGAAAATTGTATAGACGGAATAATTTAGGAAAGTGGGGAAAATAATGAAAAAGAAATTACCTTTAATTGTATATTTTAGTTTTTTAATTATTTATTTAGAAATTGTTTATAAGGCATTAGTTTTAAAAAATGTATTTAGTTTAAATACACTATTGATAATACTATTTAGTGTTCCATTTATACTTTTGTTTACTATTATGAGTAGTTTATTTAATAGTAAGATTAATAAAGTAATAAGTATATTTAATAGTATATTTATAACATTTATATTTGCAAGTCAATATATATATTTTGAATTTTATGACTCGATATTTTCGGTATATAGTATAAAAGCGGGTACTGGACAAGTATTTGGTGAATTTTTCAGTGCTATATTTAAAATGGTAGTAGATAATATATGGGGAGTTTTATTAATTGTTTTACCAACTATATTATTTATAATATTTAAAAATAAAGTATTTGATTTTTCTAGAAAGAGAGTAATGTTTATAGTACAGTTAGTTTCTTTAGTAATATTTACAGTCATAACGAAACTTGTTGTCTACTTTAATAATGCTGGAATGTATTCGCTTAATAGAATATATTATGAAAGTCATGCACCAATGATTACTATCAATAAAGTGGGACTTCTATCTATGGAGGTTTTGGATCTTAAGAGATATCTTTTTGGTTTTGAAGAAAAACTAGTAATTGATAATTCTCACGTAGAAAAACCTATAACTAATCCTGAAAAAAAATATAATGTTCTCGGTATAGATTTTGATACTTTAGAAAATAACGAGGTTAATGAAACAATTAAAACTCTTCATAAGTATTTTAAAAGTGTTTCTCCAACTGAACAAAATGAGTATACTGGTTTGTTCAAAGGGAAGAATTTAATATATATAACAGCAGAAGGTTTTGATTCAATTGCTGTAGATAAAGATATAACACCGACACTATATAAACTAGTAAACAATGGTTTTGTTTTTAAAAATTATTATCAGCCTTTATTTACAGTAAGTACTAGTGATGGTGAGTATATGTTTATGAACAGTTTAATACCTAAAGAAGGGGTGTGGTCGTTTTATAGGAGTAGTAATATTAAAATGCCATTTAGTTTAGGAACTGAATTTAATAAGCTTGGTTATAATACAGTAAATGCATATCACAATCATACTTATTCATATTATAATAGAGATGAGTCACATCCAAATTTAGGTTTTAATGTATATAAAGGATGTGGAAATGGTTTAGAATTATTAATGAATTGCAAACGTTGGCCTGAAAGTGATGTTGAAATGATTGATGCCACAATTAATGATTATATTAATAGTGATAAATTTATGATTTATTATATGACGGTAAGTGGACATTTAAATTATACTTTTACTGGGAATTCAATGAGCTACAAAAATAAGGAATTAGTAAAAGATTTGCCTTATAGTGAACATGTGAAGGCTTATATAGCTGCTAATATAGAACTTGATCGTGCACTTGAAAAATTGATGAATTACTTAAGTGAAGCGGGTAAACTAGAAAACACAGTTATTGTTTTATCTCCAGATCATTATCCATATGGATTAAAATCATATGAGCTAAATGAAGTAAGTAAAACGGATAGAAGTGATAAATTTGAAATGTTCCATACCAGTTTAATTATTTATAATTCTGCTATGGAAAAAAATGTAGTAGTTGATAAGTATGTGTCAAGTATTGATGTTTTACCAACAGTTTATAATTTATTTGGAGTAAACTATGATTCAAGACTTTTAATGGGAACTGATGCATTAAGTAAAAGTGAAGGTTTAGTTATGCTAAGTGATAGAAGTTGGATAAATGAAAATGGTAAATATAACTCCATGACTGGTAAATTTACTAGTTTTAATAATAGTTTACCTGAAGATTATGTTTCAAAAATTAATTCAAAAGTATATGGAAAATTCACTACTAGTAGTTTATTATTATATGAAAAAGATGGTAAATATTTAGATTATTATAGTAAATTAGGAATATAGATATGAAAATAAAAAGTGATATTAATTTATATGATACTCTTATGAGTGGTCAAGCTTTTAGAATAACTTTAGAGGAAGATAATTCTTTTACAGTTATTCTTTCTGATAGGGTTATAAATATAAAAAAAGAAGGAGAATACATAGTTATAGATTCTAATAATTTAAATAATTTGGAATTAGTAGTAAGATATTATTTTGATTTAGATAGAGATTATAAAGTTATAAATGAAAAGTTTAAAGATAATATTATTTTTAAAAATAATATAGATTTATGTAAAGGATATAAAATATTAAAACAAAATCCTTTTGAAATGTACATTAGTTATATAGTTAGTCAAAATAATAATGTAAAAAGAATAACAAATAGTATTAATAAAATAAGTGAACTTTATGGAAAAAAGATTATCTTTAAAAATAAGGAATATTATTTATTTCCAAATTTTAAAGAGTTAAAAAATATTACTTTAGAGGAACTTAAATTAGTAGGTGTAGGTTTTAGAGATGCTTATATAATAAATGCAATAAACAAGTTAAAAGAAGAACCTATGTTCTTAGAAAAAATAGATTCTTTAATATCAGAAGATGCATTAAAAGAGTTAATGAGTATTAAGGGTATAGGTTTAAAAGTTGCAAGTTGTATATTAATGTTTGGTTATTCTAGATTTGATACCTTTCCTATAGATACATGGGTAAAAAAATATGTGAATGAAAACTTTAATATTAAAAATAGTATTGAAACTATAAGTAAATTTATGAGAGATAATTTTGGAGACTATAGTGGACTTGCTATTCAATACCTTTATCATATAAATAGGAATAAAATAAACAAAGGACAGGTTATAAAATAAAACCTGTTCTTTGTTTATATACTAATTTATTAGCTTGATAAGCTTTTTTGATGTCTAAACTATTTAAATATTCTAGTGGATTTTTATTGTCTCCGCTTTGATAAATTCTTTCAATAGAAAATAGAAAATCTTTATTAATTCCTATATCTTCTAAATAATTTATATATCTAAAGAAATCATTGATATTCAGTTTACACATATCTTGATTAGCTAGAGTATTTAATATTATCATAATATAACAGTAAATATCTGTGTTTCTATTTGGAATTATGTCTCCTTTATCATTTGTGACATATTTGTAAGATAAATCTTTTAGTAAGGGGTTAATACTTAAGTATTTAGCGGGAAATGGTTCATTATTAGAAATATAGCTACTATCAACATCGACTACTTTTAATAGACCGTTTTTATCAATTATAAAGTTTCCTTCATGTAGGTCCCCTAGAGAAAAATCGTATGGAAAACCTTTAATATTATTTATTTCTTCAAGTATACTTCCAATACATTTTAAATATTTTACTTTATCTTCTAAAGAGTTATTGAGACTTCTTAAGTAATTTAAAAGGTTAATATTTTTATCAATAAATTCCATTGAGTAACCAACTATTTCTCCACCTACAATTACAAGTGAACTAGGCAGTATTAATTCTTTAACACTTTCTAAAGAATTTTTATAATACATTAGAGTATTTAAATTCTTAAGTTTCTTTCCTAAATAATCTCCTTCTCTTATAAAAAATTTCTTTATAAGTATTTTTCCTTTATCTTTGGTATTCTTAATATAAAGTTCACATTCTGTGTTAGATATATTCTTCCCGGGATCAAACTTTTTTAGTTTAGAAAAATTCGAATTTGTAAAAGTAGTAGTAAACATATAAACCTCCCTAATTAGTTTTATATGATACCATATTAGGTACATTATGTCAATTTTTATTAAAAATCAATTATTTTTAGTTGACAAGTGTATAAAATACACATATAATTATAATGTAAGGAGATAAAATATAATTAAGATTATTAATAATAGATGAAAGTGAATAAAAGAAATATAGGTGAGAGTAAATGAGAATAAATTATCCGTTATATAAAAAACAAGGTATTCATGTTATAACGAGTATTTTTACTGTACAAAAGGGTGAAATAAAAGTACTTTTAGTAAAGAGAAAGAATGAACCTTTTAAAGGTATGTGGTCGCTAGTAGGTGGAGCTCTTTATAATAATGAAACACTTTTAGAAGGTGTACAAAGAGAAATATTTGAAAAAAGTGGACTTACTTATATAAAAGTATATCCTTCTGGTATATTTGATAAAGTAGATAGAATGCCAAATATGAGAATGATAGCAATAACTTATGTTGGTATTATAGATAGTGAAAAGGTAATGGTCCTAAAAAAGACTTTAAAGACAGAAGACTCTGATTGGGTTTCTATTGATAAAGTTAAGGAACTTGCAAGTGATCATAATGATATTCTTAAAAAAGGTTTAGAAACTTTAAAGGAACTTATTGTAAGTAGTGATATTTTAGAAAGTTTATTTCCAAATGGTTTTACAATTCCAGAAGTTCAAAAAACTTACGAAACAATACTTGGTAAAAAATTTGATAGAAGAAATTTTAGAAAGAAATTATTAAGTTTAAATTTAATAGAAGATACTAATAAATATGTTGTTTTTGAAGGTAAGAAGCCTGCAAAAGTTTATAAATTTAAAAAAACTAAAAAAGTAAAAAATATATTATAATATATTTTTTATTAAAATAATAAGTGTATAAAATACGCAAGTGGAGGTAATATGAGAGATTTATATATAGATTTTGATGGAGTAATTAAAGATACAATTAAAGTATCATATAGGATGATGGAAGACTTAGGGATTAAGTTAAGTGATAGGGAAAGGGTAATTAAGTTTTATAAGGAAATTGACTGGAATTATTTACTTAATATAAGTGAAGAAATTAATAAGGCTTATTATTATATCAATGTGATACAAAAGGAGAAAGTGTTTAATCCTAAGATATTAACAACTGTAAATAGTTTAGAAGAAATTAAAGCTAAATTGAATGATATAAGAAAACACTGCAAAGAAGTGAGCGTTATTTCTTCTCCATGTGGCATAAGTAAATCATTTATTGTTAATCCCAAGAATTCTATTTTAGTGGATGACTATAAAGGTAATTTATATTCTTGGGAAAAAGAAGGTGGAATAGGTATTAAATTTGATAATACTATTTCAAGTGAATTTACTACTATTAATTCACTTGAAGAATTTACAAAAAAAGAACTATGTAAGACTATGCTATTGAGGAGAAATTAGTATGAGAGAGGAAGATAGAATAAAGATAATTAATGAGGTAAATTTACTTAAAGAAAAAAAGAAGAAGTATTTAGAACTAAAAAAAGAATATGATAGACTTACTAAAACAGGGGAAGTAAAAAGATTTTTAGAATTATCGAAACAACTTGAAAAAAACAAAAGTGATAACGAAAGTAACGATTCTTTAATCACACGTGCAAAAAGTGGCGTTATAAAAGATAATGAATGTAGTCACGATATATGGGTATACCTGGGAAGTTACTATGAAGTTGACGACTATGAAAGAAGTTATAGCATTATGCTTCCAAATGAAAAACACAAAAAATTTGAATACAATGTTTATGGTTGCTTAGAATGTGATAACAGGATAAGAGTAACTGATTACAAAGAATTCGAAAGAACACATTTTGTATTAAAAAGAAAAGAGTATGTGAACATTTATGAATTAAGAAAACTTTATTTTAAATATGTTACTAGTATGAATTTAGATAATGCTAAAAAGAAATTAATAAGAAATTTTGAAGGAGAAAAATAATGAATTATAAATGTTATATTGTTTTAAAAAAAGAGGGCTTGCTTCCTATAGTAGTAAGGCATAAAGCTAAATATTTTGATAAATTTGAGATAGGAGAATATGTGTTTGAAGAAGTGTTTTTCTTCAATGAAAAAGATTATAAAGAATTGGAAAAAGAGTTTAATATATATTCATTTATTAATTGTGAATATGATATGAATAAGTATAGTGATTTAAGAAATCGTGCTATGTTTAAATTAAATTTAGAAAGAAGAGAAAAATATATAGTGGATGATAAAAATAATAAACAATTAGTAAGTATTGATAATGGCACATCAATTGATATAATAAATGAATGCACTATTACTAGTGACATAGCTAAACTTGAAAGGAAGAAAAAATGATTTATTATAGATTAAATGGCAATTATATTGAAAAATATGAAATTACTTTTGACAGAGAAGAACTTAAGAAAATAATAGAAAAGTCTATTTATGAATGTGGCAAAAAAGAGCTAAAGGAAACAGTGATGTCTGGATTTCGTGTATCAAATTTTGAGTATATAAAAATTTTAAAAGAAGAAGATGCTGGCTGGAGAGAATATCGAGATGGACCAGATATAAAAGAATATAAATATACATACATAAAGTATCAAAAAACTAACTTAGCAATCATTTTAAATAATATATTAACATCCGTAAATGTAGAGAAGAGTATAGAAGAATTGTTTATGATTGAGCTATCTAAAGAATTTAATGGTTTTGATAATGAAATAGAAAGAAAACTTGAGAGTATAAAAGAAATAAAAGATGAAAACTACAAAGAAAAAATTAATGCTTTAAATGAACTCAAGAGACTTTATGAACAAAAAGAATTTAATAAAGATAGAAAAAATATTAAAGATTATTATTTGAAAGCAATTAACTTGATAAAGGTAGAATTTATTGATAAAATATCTTTAGCTGAATATAATAGGGTATGTGAGTTTACTGGAAAAGGTAAATTTAAATGTGATAAAAAAGATTTGATTTTAATTATGAAAGGAAGGAAAAATGATTTATTTAATTAGACATGGACATGAAGATGAAAGATTTATTGGAGGGTGGAGTGATGCTCATTTAACTCCGGAAGGTGTAAAACAAAGCGTAAACGCTAGGAATTTTATTGTTAATAAAGGATTAGTTATTAACAAAATATTGTCAAGTGATATAACAAGGGCAAAAGAAACAGCAA
>OJAW01000303.1_pt1 | contig 37595 bp, 49 predicted proteins | sample 1589151 | NCBI WGS metagenome assembly OJAW01 (sample SAMN03283290) | human gut metagenome | biome: human-associated habitat; material: feces | host: Homo sapiens | place: Peru | collected 2012
CAAGATATTCGCATATTTCTTTCATTGAGTACCAGCGCTCGATGTTAGAATCCATAGTGAAATCCTCCGTTTCAATAAAATCCGTATTAGTTTCTCTGCAAGTAATCTAACAGCTTTTTTAATTTGTTTGCAGTTATAGTTTCATTATAATGCGTTCCCTCATATGTAGGATGCAAAACAGGATTCATAGGGCGTAGCAATTATACGGAGTTCATTAAAGCATTCATCTCCGTAAGGGACTAAACCTTCTACAAAAGCAAGACAGTCATTGGTTGATACTGCCATTTCCAATTCTGACAAAGTATAAATTTTATTTCTTATACCTTTTTCATATAAAATTTTTTCAATTTGCTTAAAATCATCACAGGTATTTATGATAAAACAATCGCCAGTCAATTTTTCTAAATAATTTTGAGGACTTAAAACCTTATTTGATAATATGCAACTCATTTTTTATCACCTAACTATTTTTATATTTTCTGTTGATTTCTATAAGTATTTTGGCTTTTAACTTTTTGTATGTTTTTTCATCAATAGCATTTTCCTTGTAAAGAGCATTGGCAAAATGCTCAAGCCACAATTCATCATTTATTCGATTATTTATTTTGTCCTTCATTTTTAGTTCCACCCCGTCTCTTTTTACCCTTAATTAAAATCTTTCGTAATACTTCAGGCTGTTTTTTTAGCCAAGCATCATAATCAAGTTCATACTCAATAGCAGACAAATAATCAAAATTATAACTACCACAACTGATTTCTTGTAATTTTCCATTCTTATCAAGATATTGATAAAAATATTGTTGGCCATAATCATCAAGAAAAACATTGACTAAGAAACCATTACAAATTACGCTTTCGACATATGCTTTGGGGTCATTTTTTATTTTTTCCATAACTTACTCCTAAAAATTAAAAATGTTTTTTAAAGCAATCATAGGTTGTGTATCTGTTAATATTTCACGATGATTTTCATTAAAGTTTTCTTCGACAAAATAATCATATAGTTTTTCGTAAGTATCCAAAAGGTACTTTTTTTCTTTTTTGTTTCCGTTTTCATCTTTGTATGAATAAGTGATTATTTTATCACTGTTATCTTTCAAATCATAAATCCACCATGATATTGTTTCGATGTCATCATTCATGATGATTTCAAGTATATCAATATAACTTTTAGATAAACCATCACCGATTTTTACAACCGGCAAGCCATCACAAAAAGCATCTAATGCTTCTGATGCTTTGTGTTTCTCTTCAATAAAATTTTCGAGGTCAGCCATATATTTGCAAAATTGCTCTTTGGTAATAATTGGTTGCATTTTAATCAACTCCTATTTAGCAAATTTTAACCTGTACACTATATTCTTTTAAATCTTCAAGTCGAAGACATAATAATCGAGCTTGCTTAAACATAGGATATGCTGCACCGCCATCAATAAAGAGAATTTGGCCATCATTGTTCTTTATAATTTTAGCGACAGTATCATCTTCTAAATATCTTATAACAGGAGTATGTCCAACAATATAAGTTTTGTTGTCTTCTTCATCATTGACTTCGTATTCCGGTGATATTCTGTTCCAAACAATGTCTTCAGAATATACTGCAAATGGGTCTGCATGGCATATTACATATACTTTTTCACCCACTTCGATTTCGATTGAGTAGGATAGTGTTTTTATCCAAGAAATTATATCGTTTATTTCATCATCGGAACATTCTTCTATTTGGCTATATGTACTTTTACCGCCATTTGAAAACCAAATGTTAAAATTATCTAATGAACCATGCTTATAGCAATTCAACATCATGTATTCATGATTTCCCATAATCATTGATATGTTGTCCTTATGATTCATAACATATTTGATCATTTCTAATGATTTAGGGCCTCTGTCAACAATGTCACCGGCTATTATCATTTCGTCTTCATCAGTAAAGTTGATTTTTGAGAGCATTTCTTGAAATTCATCATAATGCCCGTGTATATCAGAGATTACATATGTACTCATATATTTTTCCTTTCTTCATAAGCCCATTGATGAGCAAATTCTTCATCATATCCAATACTTATTAACTCGTTATAGTATTCCTTTCGATAATATTGAAGATAAAACGAAAAATGCAGCCCATCTATATTTGCCTTATTTCCGTATTCTTTGACCCGTTTGATTATTTCTCTTCTGACTTTTTCTTCATTTGTAAAAGAGTAATTGAAAATCTTTTTATATACATCGTCAATAACGAATTCTTCCTTTTTTCTTTTACATCGGCGGTATTCTTTTTTTACCCATTCCATTTCTATCTTGAGGTTGCGTTTCTCCTCGATATTAAACCATGCATCGTTTGTAAGCTTAATATAACTATGGTCATTAGATGCACAAGACATTGATATGATGTTTGGGTAATATAATGCACATTCTTTGAGCGATTTTAACTGTATATGTTTATTACCAATCTCAATATCTGCATTGAGAACTGAATCAATACCACATACTTCAATCTGGTCATAGAAGTCACATTTCCCTGTAAATTTACTCATTGTCTTCTTCTAACTCCTCTTGATCGTACTCATCCAATGCATCATTTTCTAAGTCATCGAGCATTTCATTGATTGCGTACATATTATTTCTTTTTTTAGTTTTCTTAGTATAGAGAACAGATCTTTGAAGTTTAGATTTAGTACGCTTGTTATATTCACCGAGTATAGCTTCAGCGTATCCTAATGCACCGCCACCGCGCTCTTTGGCGCTTCTTACTAAATCTTTGATAGGAGTTCTTCCAAGTCTTTCCATAAAGGCTTCGTCTGATATTTTATCTTGATAAGCATCACACAATAAAGCAACACCCTTTAGTATTGTACCACCCAATGAGCCGTTTGTACCTTCCCACGCTCCTACAACAAGCATTATGGTTCTATCCAAAATACTTAAACCATAATTTTCGTATATGTATTCGAGTGCCGATACTGCAAAGATACTCCTCGGAGATTTTTGATTTACAATTTCCAAATCGTATGATTCTATGAGTTCTTTGATAAGTAACTGTTCTTCATTTCCTGCTTCAATATTTGCCATGAATATTTCAACCGGGCGAAGTGATTTTTTATATTTCATTTGGTTTGCAAATATATCAGCTTCAGCTTCATATATAAGGTCATCGTAAATCATACACCACACAGGTATATCTCTTGTGCCTGCTGCAAGTGCGATTATTTCAATGGTGTGCTGTCCATCAAAAACATAATTTATTCCGTCTCGTCTACTAACCTTGACGGGATTTATTTGATATATGTTAAATTCGTTAGCTACTTTTTTAATATGCTGTTCCGATATGTTTCGTTGATAGTTTTGATTTGATACCAACGATGACATTGGCAGTAATTCAAAATGCACATTCGGAACGAAGTGTGTCATTAAATAATCGTGATAATCCATACCTTCATTTTCGTTATTGATATCGCTCATTTTATTCATCCCTCAAACTTTCTAATAAATAATTACAAGTGTTTATTAAGTCATTTAAAGAGCCAATCAAACGCTCTCTTGCTTTTAATGATGCTTCACCGACATTAGTAGTGAGTACTCTTTCAATACTTTGTTTCCAATTAGGAACTGTATAAAATAGAGTGTTCACTTCAACATCCGGATCATATTCAGGTTGATTTTTGATTTGAACAACCGGTTCTATTTCTTCAATGTTGTGAATGGCATATTTTGCTCTTTTGTTATCTTTTAATGTTTGCTTACGTTCTATATCGTGAATTAAACTTTGTGTTATGCGTTCAATCGTTAATTTACTTGATTTTGATAATTTTTCTAAATTTTCATGTGATAGTTTTATGTCACCAGAAAGAATTTTGTCCACAAAAGTGGGTACAAGTTTATCTAAATTATCAAGGGACTCGGTATATCTACCATATTTTTCAACAGTAGAATAGGACATATAGTATTTTTTACCTATTTCTTCCGTTAACTGTCTATATGATTTTTTTACTTTGTGCATTGTGTTTTGATTAGTTCCCGGTTTATATTTTACTGCTCCTTTTTTTAGGACATTAAATATTTTACCAATGCAATACTTTTTATTCTGTTCAAGTAATGGTTTATATTCTGTTAGCACTTTGTCGCAAAGCCATTCTATTAATTCATCTTTGTTGATGAAAAAACGAAATTCTACATTGTAATCAAATCCGTACTCTTTACATAACTCATACTCATTCAGCCCATAACAAATTTTATTGCCGGAAACAATAACAGAAGGTATTAAACCATTAGCGAATTGCTTTTTAAATCTTTCTTTTTGACAGGCTGTTAACACGGGTATTATTCGTCTGATTTCTTTATCTATTACCAATTCTTCCACTATTTATCACCTTAACTTTCTCTGCTTTAGCATCATCAAAATCAAACTTAATAACACCCTCATTTTTGTAATAGTCTCCGTAAATTCTATATACTGTTTGATTATTAAAATCATTATTAAATTTGAATAACTCCTCAAGAAGTTTTTGACTGTGTAGTTGATATGATTTACTTTTGGATAATTCATGCCACCTAACATGATGAGCGAGATAATCGTCTTTATTACTTGCTTTGATTGCGATTTGCATAGACAAGGGGTTAACAAGCAATTGAATATAATCGGGTTTACCAATAAGAAGCAAAGTTGATTTATGTATTCTTATTACATTCTTTATAGGGTCAATGGCGATTGCTGGTTTTGATTGTCTTGGCATTCTTGGTTTACCTCCTCGTTTCTTTTTTCTTTATCTGTCACATCAAACACAGCATAGCCATCGAAAATGTTTATTTGCAGTTGTCTTCTGTGTTCTTCAACAGACAAACCAAACTGATTCTTCCATTCGGCAGGAAATATAGGTGTTCGAGAATGCTTTGCTTTTTCACCATCTTTATTGATTCTCTCAAAGGTTTCTGCAGAGCTTAAGTCAAATACAAAAAGAAATTCACCACCGGATTTTATTAATTTCCCAAGCAGTTTATATCGATTATTTGCATTCCAATTCATTAGTTCTACAATCTTTGCGAAAAACACTCTGCATGTTATATATTTAGGTGCAAAGCCTTCTTTATCCTTTCTTGCTTTTCTCCATAGAAATGAGTCTTTATCGTCCTCATTACAAGGCTTTATAACAATTTTTTTCGTTTCAGAGTTTACTAATATCTGTACATATTCGGCATCTTGCAGTTTATTAACACAAGCAGTATTAGCATATATGCGAGAGTTACAAAAAGTTATTGCTGGTTCTCGCAAATGCGAAAAGAACTCACCTCTAACAACTTGAAAGCCATCAAAAGAGAATTGAGCACTTAAATCATCATCTACTTCTTCAAGTAAGAATTCTTCATTATTCATCGTATTCAGCATAATCATTGTCCTCCTCTAATTCTTCATCTTGTGTTTTTGCTGTGTTTCGTTCTCTTAATTCAACCATCAAGTCATGAATATTGCTTTCGATTTTTTCTTTAGGAGTAATATCTAATTCAGGATGTGTATTGTAAACAGTTGTTTCGTCAGCAACACTTCCATCGTATTGTGTTTTTACCTTTTGGTTATAATAATCATCACCGAATTCATCACTCCAATCGGGAGGATATGCTTTGACTGAATTCCCGTACTTATTTAGGTCATTCATGGCAACTTGCATTTGTGGAGACATCTTTTTAGAAGGTATAAATATCTCCGTTTCGTTTAAATCGAAAATCAAAATTGCATTGTTTCCATTTTGCCGTCTTATACCTGATATTTTATATCTGAAATTTTCATCCCACTCAAACATTTCAAACATTGTAGGGAAGAAAGCAGAAGAACATATAGGTTGTAGTTTATATTTTGTGCCCAGCTTTTTTGCCCACTTTACTGCATGTCTGTTTTCTTCAAATTTTGTAGGGCGAACTACCATCAATTTTTCAACAGGGTTTATCAACACCTCGACATATTCTGTAGGAGGTAATTTTGAGATTGCTGCACTTGAAAAATACATATCTTTTTTTGAAATAGTACAAGAAACGGTATTATTTGTGTTAAAAAATTGTGTTCTTGCCACTTCAAAGCCACGTAAATCAAAGTCACCTTCTTGTACTTCAAAATAATTTATGCGTTCATAAGCAGGTACACTTTTACAAGCATTAATATAATCTTCCTTATTAAAGCCGGCCCATCTAAAATTAATTATCACAAAACCGGATAGTTCACCGGAGCATACTACCTCTAATTCAGGAAGGACACCCCTTGATTTGAATTTCGCATTTGCAATCATGTGTTGAACAGCGATAAAGTCGGCTCTCGAAATGATAGCTTCATGGTCATCTCTTTTCCTATACTGATTTCTGTCTTTATTGTTTTTCTTTGATTTGTGATTTAAATAGTTTGGCGTAAATGTTTTTCTTGCAAGAACATCACCACAATGTCTTTCATTTTTTAGAACTGCAATGATTGTACCCGGATGCCATTCATCTTTTCCTGTTTTTGTGGGAACTTTGAGTTCGGTTAATGTTTCGGCAATCTGTGTGGCCGAATAACCATATAGGTACAAAAAGAAAATCAAACGAACGATTTTTGCTTCCTCTTCATTTATTATCAAATTGCCATCTTCATCGACTTTATATCCCAATAACTCAGGTTTAAGAAATATACCCATTCTAAATCGCATTTCGATGGAACTATTCATAATCTCGCTTTTGGTGTGACTTTCCTCTTGTGCCAAAGTCGAAATGAACGATAAACTCATCTCACTATCGGGATTAAGGGTATAGATGTTCTCGGTTTCAAAGAACACACCGATAGGTGGGTTTAACTCTTTTAATTGCCTTACTGTACTTATTGAATCAACAATATTTCTTGCAAAACGGGATACGGATTTTGTAACGATCATATCAACTTTTCCAGCTTTACAATCTGCAATCATTCTGTTGAATGCATCTCTATGTAGAAGTGATGTTCCGGAGATACCTTCGTCAGCATATATTTCTTGCAAATTCCAATTTTCGTGTCTCGTCACAAGATTTTGATAATGGTTCTTTTGCAGTTCGTATGATGATGTTTGTCTTGGGTCATCAGTTGATACTCTTGCATAAACTGCTACTCGTTTTTCTTTTTTGTCTTCGTAAAAGTTTTCTTGAACAATAGCCGGTATGACGTCTAACTCATCTGGGTCAATTCCTTTATATCGGTTCCTGATTCGCTCCTTCTTTTCTGCGTTGGTTTCAATATGTGTTTCACTTTCTTTCAATACAATGCCTCCTTTGTTATCACAATAAAAATATTTTAATATCTGAATATAACAAAGAGAACCGACCGAAAGTCAAGTCATTGACTAATAGTGGTTAATAATTATTTATTTTCACTTTTGTTTATTGTTTGTATCAATTTCAATAAGATAAAGCTGTTTTTTGTTTAGTAATGTGAATGGATATATATCACCTTCTGTGGCAATATGATGCTACTTTAAAATGTTAGGAGGTGAAACGATAACGATGGAGATTGATTATCGCCAATTTGGACGGCAGATTAAATCATGCAGGAAAGCGAAACACTTATCACAAGAAGAACTTGCTGAAATGAGTGGTTTGTCTGTATCAAACTTGAGCTACATAGAAAACGGAGAGCGCCGAGGAAGTCTTGATTCGATTTTCGCTATATCGAGTGTTCTTGAAGTCCCTATTGACACTTTCCTTTTAGGTCAAGGCACAAACAGTGCATTGCAGTACAGTAATGCATATCAATCCTTGTTTGAAGGATGCACCAAATTCGAGGCTCAAGTTATCTACGAAATGGGAGAATCACTTAAAACTTCATTTAAGCGTAATTCCCGTTTATTTAATGATAGCAAAAGAAATCGATAATTCTACTTATGAATTCGGATAAAACTTGACATTTTCGTTAAAGCCGAGATTTTTTGATTTGGGCTTGCTATAATGACCTTGCGAGGTGATTATATGGCTAAAAGAATTGCATCACACATGTATACTGTTTATAAATCAAGAGGGCTATCTGTTGTCAAGAATGATGAAGGTTGCCTTTATTCAAACGGCAGATATACAACTAAATTAAAAAAAGATGATTTGCCAGAATGGTTTGTGTTTGGTTATATGTATGGTCAATATGGATTTCTTGATACAAAAAGCATTGTCGATTTGTTTTATAGCCCTAACTACACATTTGAAAATCATTACTTGAAATATGATAAGTTGTATATTTCATACAATAAACCAATTATTGTAAAGAGCAATAATGGTTGGAATGATTGCGAGGATTTTGATGAAGTAATAAGTGGGCCTATGATTTTGGATTTTGTTGAGGGAGCAAAGAAATATTCAAATTTTGATGTGAGCGAAATTGAAAAGCAACTTGACGCAAAAGAAAAGTTTTTTAGAGAAAAGAATTGTAAATAGAATTATCACAAAGAAGTAAGGCCACTCCTTAACAGGAATGGCCCGAAACTTATTATAATTCGATTTCAACTTCTCTGCCGTCTTTAAATTGATAAATAATTGATTTTTCTTTCACTGTTGCTTTTTCTAAAAGTGAAAACCACAACTCATCATCAAATTGTTTAATTGGTTCTGTTAATTCTTTTAAGTGATTTGCGTATCGAAGTATATTTTGATACTTGGCTTTTCGTTTATCTTTTTCTTCAATGACTTTAGCCACTTTTAATGAAGTGTTTTCATATTCCTTGACTAAATTATCATATCGATTTCTGTATTTATCAATGTCAGTAGCCTTTGAACTTTCTTCAACCAAGTTTTGTATTTCGTGTTCAATAATATTTCTTTTATCTATCAATACGGAAATCTCATCATCTATTGTTTCGGTTGGTTTAAACAATTGAGCAATCTCAAATATATCGGATACAATATTATCTGTTTGAATTAACTCATTAACAGCCTGTATGTAGGTTTCTTGAATTTGCTTTTCTTTGAGTCTTGCACATTTTATATGATCTCTTGAATATTCATCATTACAGCGATATATTGTAGTTCTGTATTTATCGTTACTGTGATGAACCTTTCGACCATAAAGTTTTCCACATTCACAATACAGTTTTCTTGAGTACATATCACCGCAGTTTTTCTTTTCGGTTGAATTTTTTATCATTTCTTGTACCGTTTCATAAACTTCATGTGACACTATTCCTTCATGGTCATCAGTAACATAGTACGAAGCAACTTGACCTTCATTCTTAACAGCTTTATGATCAAGAAAATTTGCTGTAAATTTCTTTTGCAGCCTTGCGTCACCACAATATTTTTCATTAGTAAGAATTGAGCGTATTGTACTTTGACTCCATTCATTTTTTCCTCTTGGTGTTAATACACCTGTTTCGGTAAGTTCTTTTGCTATTGAGTTAATTGAATAACCATACAAGAACATTTTATATATTTTTCTGACAATAACGGCTTGCTCTTCATCAATGACCATTTTCCCGTTGTCTCCTTTTTTGTAGCCGAGAAATGAAGAATATGGCATGTGATAAATGCCTTTTTCATAATTCTTATGAATTGTCCATTTGACATTTTCGGATATTGAACGGCTTTCTTCTTGTGCAAGAGAAGCGAAAATTGTAAGCATAAGTTCACCTGAAGCAGATAACAGTTCAAGATTTTCTTTTTCAAAAATCACATTTACCCCTTTGTTTTTAAGTTCCCTGCAAATGCACAATGAATCAACAGTGTTTCTTGCAAATCTTGAAACTGACTTAACATATATGATATCAATTTTGCCTTCCAGTGCATCATTTATCATTTGATTAAAAGAGTCACGATTTTTGAGCATCGTTCCCGTTAAACCTTCATCGGCATACATATCAACAAATATATAATTAGGATTGCTTCTTATCAAATCTGTAAAATACCTTATTTGTGTTTCGTAGCTGTTTTCCTGCTCATCTTTTTCTGTTGAAACACGGGCATAAGCTGCTACCTTTAATTTTCTCGTTTTGTTTTCAAGAATGGCTGTGTGGTTTTTTGTGGCTTTAATTATTTGAACACTTGGCATACTGTCTTTCCCTCGCTTTTTCTCTCATTTCGTCTGTCCAGCTTTCTGAACGACTTTTGTCTTTCCAATAGGTTTCTTGTTCCGTTCCATCTTCAAAGTTGAAAATGAGCCTGTTGCCATTATATACAGTTATGAAAGAAACCATATCGTTAAATATATCAGTATCAAATTCGTCAATACCCAATATATTAGCTGAAACCTTCATAAGTATTTCTTCTGGTATTCTTTTTGAAGGGCACATTGATTTTCCTTTTCGGTCATAAGTTGTGCAAATCAAAACAGGCTTGCCGTGAACAATCTTTCTTCTGTACGACTTTCCACAAATACCACATTTTAATTTTTTGGTAAATGGGTATTCCCGGCACTTACATTCGTGAGCATATTTCATTGCTCTTTTTGACATCTCAATTTGTACCTTCTCGAAGGTTTCTTTGTCAATAATTGCCTGATGACTTTCTTCAACGAAATATGAATCTTTTTCCCCGTTGTTCGCTACTTTTTCTTTTGTTAAATGGTCTTTTGAATACCATTTTTGAAGAAGTGCGTTCCCACAATATTTTTCATTTATTAAAATCACGTGTATTGCTTTTGGGGTAAATTCACAACCGAGTTTTGTTTTAATTCCTCGTTGATTTAATTCATTTGCAATATAATTTGTGCCCTTTCCATCAAGGTACAAATTAAATATTTCTTTAACTATGAGTGCTTCTTTTTCATTTACCTTAAGTGAACCGCTTTCAAAGTCGTAACCGAGGATTTTAATTGGTGTTAGTATACCTTCTTGAAATGCCTTTTGAATTCTCCACTTGCAGTTTTCACTCACTGATAAACTTTCAGCTTGTGCGATAGCAGCATAAAGACTTAAGAACAATTCACTATTGCTTGAAATAGTGTGAATATTCTCACTTTCAAAATAAATGTCAATTCCACGCTGACGAAGTTCTCTCGACCACTTTAATGTTGTAACTGTGTTTCTCGCAAACCTTGATATGGTTTTGGTAATTATCATATCGATTTTACCTTCTTCGCACAGTTTAAGCATTTTTGAAAATTCAGGTCTATCTTCTTTAGTGCCGGTAGTAGGCTTATCATGAAACACACCTACAAAGTTCCAATCAGGATGAGAAAGTATTTCTTCTTTATAAAATAAAATTTGATTGTTAAGAGAATGAAGCATTCCATCATCGTTCATTGAAACTCTTGCATATGCACATACATTTTTCTTTTTTGCTATTGATTTGTTTTCAAAAACAACTGGTTCAATTTGCACGATTATCCCTCCTTTAGTAGTCACATATTACCGTTATAGTACCTATATATCAACATAATATAGGGCTATAAACTACCCAAAAACGGCTGATATTTTTCTTTCATATTTGTATCAATTATTGTGTAGTCTGCTTCATCTATAAGGCCCTCTTCAAGCATTTTTCTAACTACTGACATAACAGATTGATACTTTAATTCGGAGGTAAACTGATTATTGTTCATGATTATCCTCCTTATGATATCTGTCATTGATATAGCAAGAGTGGGAGCAATACTTAGGATGGTCATTTCTTGAACGATAGAATGCCTTATTACAACATTTGCAAGTAAATGAATAATGGTTTTTATATACTTCTTTTTTATGCTTATTCCACCATGATTTTCTGCAAATCGAAGAACAAAACTTTTTGTTCTTTTTTGGAATAGGCATTCCGCATTCTATGCAAGCCACATAATCCGGGCACACATTGTTTCGTTGACAAAACATTTTTACACTACTGACACCAAGTCCTGTTGCTTGTGAAATGCTTTTGAAACTTTCATTGTTTTTTCTCATTTTGAGTATAGTGTTTCGTTGTTCAATAGTCATAAAAACAACTCCTTTCACTATACACAGATTTAAAGGGGTAAAATTCACGCTTTTATATAAAAAATTTTTGGAGGAATTAAAATGACATACATTACAGGAGATACACACGGCGGTACATCAAATATATTGAAGATGATAAATAGATTAAATTTGTCTGAAAATGACATTATTGTCATTCTTGGTGATGCCGGATATAACTATTATCTTGACGAAAGAGATTACATAGCAAAAAACAAATTCAAAAAAAATAAACCTACGATCTTTTGCATACAAGGCAATCACGAGTGCCGTCCTGAGCATATAGAAACATATAAAACTAAAGAATGGCATGGTGGTACTGTTTGGTATGAAGAAAAATATCCCAAATTACTTTTTGCAAAAGATGGAGATGTTTATGAATTTGATGGTTTAAAATGTCTTGTTATCGGTGGAGCATACAGCATTGATAAAATGTGGCGAATAATTCGCAATGTGAATTGGTGGTCAGATGAGCAACCAAGTGATGAAATCAAAAATAGATGTGAAGAAACAATAAAGAAAAAGCATATAGATATTGTGTTGTCACATACCTGCCCATTTAGATATGAGCCTAAAGATACATTTATTCCGGGTATAGATCAGTCAAAAGTAGATAAAAGTACAGAGATATGGCTCGATAGTATTGAGGGGAAGATTGATTATAAAGCGTGGTATTGTGGTCATTTTCATATAAATAGAGACATCGATAAAATACACTTCTTATATCACGACATAAAAACATTTGATGAGATAAAACAAAAATAGCCCTCAACTCCGAAGAGCCGAGGGCGTGTGTTATGAAATATATGTCTTTTTATTGTAATATGCTGCAACCCATCCGCTTGGTATTTCAAGCCAAATATTGCCGTTCTCGGTTTTAATCGATTTTACGGTTACCTTTGTGCCTTTTCTTAAGGTTGCCATTGTTTGACCCACAGCATGTTTTCTGCCATCAGCTGTAAGTTCACTTCTTTTCTTTTGAGCGAATTTTGTGCCTGCACCTTTGCGAACATTCAAATCAACATTAAGTGTGTAAGTTGAACCAACTTTGTACTTTGGTTGATTGGTTGTTGTAGCGTTATTGTTGCCGGACGGCTTCACAGTCGGTTTTGTAACGTTTTCATAAGTTATCCAAGGACATTTACCCCAAGACTTCCAACCTCTACCGGCAAGCCTCGTTTTGACAACACCATAGGCATGTCCTTTTGCTTCAATAACATATCCGTCACCAATATAAACACCGACATGACCGGGAAGAAAAACAAGAATGCCGGGTACATCAGGCATAGATGAAATAGACCCCTTTGAAGTACACTTTTCAAGCATACCATTAGCAGAAACATCCTGCGATGCGTTATATTTCGGAGTAGATGAGGCTGTGTCGCTCCAAAGATAACCTTTGATAAGACCGATGCAATCATGTACCCTAACATTAAGTTGGTTTTTAGGACACGACCATTGATATTGTGTAGGATACTGTCTTTTCTTTGATGAATAAAGAGCAGTTGTTGATACCTGACCGAAACAGCCGTACCAGTATGGTTTGCCAAGTTGAGCCTTTGCGTATGCAACAAGACCTGTGTTAGTTTTGCTCATCTTGATCATCCTCCTTTTCCGCTTTTTCAAGGTTCATCACTGCCGCCATACCGGCTGATACACCGGCAATGATAAAACCGATAATGGTATTTTTGAGTGTTGCCTTATCTCCGCTGAAACTTATGTAAACTATGTTTACCGAAAAGTAGCCGAGAGCAGCTTGAAGAAAAGTCCTAATCATTCGATACCATGTTTCTTTTGTAAATTTCATTTGCTTTCATCCTTTCTTTCAGTTGGCAAAGCCATAATCTGATTGTAATAAATTGTGATTGCTCCATTGCCTCCAAGATTATGGTAAGCGGAATAAGCCTTTTCAATGACTTCTTTTTCATTAAGCGGGCAGTATTCTTGCTCTACATACTTGTCGTGGCTTTGGATAATCATCAAGCGTAAAAGCGACAAAACACCATCTTTAAGTGACTTTGATGCAGATGCAAGTGTTCTGCTGTAAGTAAATAAAGCAGTTATTGTTGCCGTCACGATAACAGTGATTACGGTATTAAGAATTACTTGTGTCATTCTCTTTTCCCTCCAACAATGAATTTAATGCTTGTTCAGCACCAAGCAAGGCATTAAGTTGTGCCAAGGCTTGCTCCTTTTGTTTTGCGATTTCCTCAAGTTTCGCTTTGATTTGCTGTTCCATTAGAGTCCTCCTTTAACTCATTTATTTGGGTTTCTATATTTTCAATTTTGGAGAGCAATTCCTGAACAGCCTTCCAAGTGATAGAAACCATTGAATATAAATCAATGTGTTTTTTATCTTCTGAAATAACTTCTTTTGGAGTTTCTCTGCCAATAACAAAGCCAACACTGGTCTTTTTCTCAAGTTTTGAGAAAGTTTCAGAGTTGGCTAATGCGTCCTTAATTTTATCTTTAACATCCTGCGTTGCCTCTTTGAGGTTGCTTAATTTATCTTTATCGATTTTATCATTTATAGAATCTTTCAGTTGTAAACTTGATTCAGCATCGTCATCAATAAGTTTGTAGTTATAGATTTTGGAGGTCTTAAAAAGATTAAGAACACTCGTTTGCTCCTTTATATCCTCTTTAATATCCTCAGTTGATGAAATATCATAACGAGTGGCATTCATAATACCGCCCCACCAAAGTTGTGAGCCAAGTTCAAGAAATTTACTTGTCATTCCACAAGAAAAGCCTTGAAGAATAACATACGCTTCACCATAACTTTGCATTACATCAAGTCTTGCAAGCACATCACTACTGCCATAATTACGGCATTCTATTGCGGCAGAAGGTCTTGACCTTGGGTTGCCACAACCGAAGGTAGCTTGTGCGGTATAATCACCATTACCACTAAAACTCGTTGTACGATAATGAGTTAAGGCAGCATAAAGATTTATTGCTTTTCTATTGGTATAAATATTACTGTAAAATTGTGTTGATGTTTTAAGAAAATCCACAATAGATTCAAAAGTACCCGATGCGGTTCTTTGCAATATCGATACACCTTTAACTAATGATTGATTATGACAATAAATACCAAGGTTATAGTTTGAGCCATTACCGATAGGAACAATGCCTCCGATTTCATTAGTGTATGACTGAAGATATTGTTTGAGAGCACCATCCGCAATAACTGTGCGATAAGTACCTGAACCTATTGAAATATAGCCACCGGTTATGTTAGCTTGGCTCGTTGAAAGATAACCGTTTTCCAAATTGAAATATGATGAATAATCGGTTGACGCAAGAGTTCCTGCTCGTATGATGTTTGCAGTGAGTGTGCCTGTAGTGATAAAATCTGCATTTATTTTTCCGTCCATAGTTATGGCAGTTTTATATCTGCCGGTATATCCGTTCGAGGAATAACCAAGACCGGAAAGATTAAACCTCCACACTTTCGTGGCGAGGTCAATATCCGGCATATTCATAATAAGAAGTTCTTGAGGATTTGACGGAGGAGTTAAAACTACATAACCGCCTTTATTTCCTGTTATCTTTTTTGTTGCATCGTCTATTGCATCAAGGTATTCTTTTGTGATTTGTGAATATGACGGAGTATCTTTCTTTATAGTTTCTATTTCCTTTTCGGTTTGCTTGATAGTATCGGCAAAGTTTGATTTTGTGTTGCCGATTTCAATCTTTTCATATTTTTCACCGAGCACATCATATACAGTTTTTATGACCTTGGCTTTGATATCGACACCGAGTTGCTCGTGATAAACATGAACAGTATCACAAAGGCTTACTTTTTCAAGTGCTGTTAAATGTGAATATTCCGGTGATTGCCATAAATGTTCAAATGAAATTGTAAGATTGATTGACGGCTTTACTTCCTCGCTTTCAATGAAATAACCATAAGCATAGGAGCGAAGATTGTCTTCATTTATTTCTTCATTTTCGCCGAATCTTTCAGTAAAATCTTTCATCAACACCTTTGTTGAAAAGCCTTCACCAAGTTCTAAAACCTTTTCTGATAAGGTTACGAGTATTTTGTTGCCGTCGCTGTCTTTTCTGTAGGCATACGGAAAGAAATGAGTATAGGTTGATTCAATATTTGTAACCATAGTGCAATCGGTTAAATTTTTGCCGTATGCAATAGTTACGCCATTGTCTGCTCCTCTTGATTTATGGAGGTAAATTGTGTAGTTATCAAACTCATATTCTCCTCCAAAAATATCAAGAACCGAGCCTTCGATACCGCCAAGTCCTGAACGAACTGTGCAAGCCTCTACGCTGAATTTACCGGTATAGGTAATGTCACTGTTACACGAAAAGCGGCTTGAAAGCGTAGTGTTTGAAATCAAAGACTGAATTGCTCCTTGGGCAGTTGTCGATGCAAGGTCAATCTTGGTAACAGGATAATGTGCCAAGCAATATGAAATGTGTTCCGCCATTACGGTTATAATGCCACTAATTGGCTTGCTCACTTCATACACCCTAAACATCTGCTCTGTTGAAGTTTCATTAGGTTTGGCAAGAATAATACAGTCAACAGTAATGTCGTAGGCATTTACACCCGTAATAGGGTAGGTTAATTCAAGTTCATACGCACCGTTTCTTTCTTCTGTAGCAGTACAAGATAAAGCATCAACAAGAAATGCTATCGTTTCTTCATTGCTGTTTTTGAGAATTGGTATCATAGCGTACACCACCTTGGAGTAATTTCGATTGATGTACAGTTATTTCCGAGGGCTACGGCATTGTCACCAACTTTCAAGATAGGAAACTCGGTAAATTTAACATTCTTATTCATTAATGTTGTATCTTTATATGCCATCATCAGTTCACAATCGACATACACAAATGAATTAACATTTTCGATTAAATAAGAATTATTATTTATAAAAAATGTAACATTGCCGTTGCCGTACACTTTAAGGAGTGGTTGAGATGTAAACGGCTCCGGATTTGATATAACTGTGTCACTTGTTACAGCTATTGCGTTTTGACCTTCATAAGAATACATAAACGGCTTGCACGAAAATGATATAACGGCTTTGCCTACATTAATCAAAAGTTCGGTAACATCAAGTGAAGAATTGAAGCAAGCAATTCGGAAGTATTCGGGGTTATATGTATCTCTCAAAACAAAATACCCCGGTGTTAAAAGCCACGCTTTCAGCATTTTTATATTATCATTAATGTTCTTTATTCCGACTGTGTATGAAACAGTGACATTGGTATATCTGTTATTATCAATAATAACATCACCATTTCTGCCTGAAACAGACACTAAAGACATATCCCTTTTAGGAGAAGAGTATATTTCCTTTGAATCAATTATCAAGCCAAAGTCGGCAGATGATTTGCCGTTAAATGTAAAACTGTTCATTAAAAAGCCTCTCCTTTTCTTCGAATTTGTGTGGCAATAATTGTTGATATTTCATCAGCGAGTTTCTTTATGTCTTGTGTACCGTTATTTGTAAACTTCTCAATAGTAAGGTTTATCACTATATCATTGTTAGATTTTTTCTCACTTGGAATTTGTTGTAAGGCAAAGTTTTTAACACCATTAAGATTAGCTTGGACATCAAAAGAGGTAGGAACTGATCCTTGCATTTCTTTCTTAACTTTACCCATAGTTTTTTCAAAGCCTTCACCCAAACCAAGAGCAAGGTTTTTACCGATTTGATCTCTAAATACAGTAGATGGTGAATGGATGCCGAGTACCTCTTTAAGTGCTGCGGTGACTGTCGAACCAAGGCTTCTGATTCTGTTAACAAGCCACTCTTTCATATTGGCTATACCATTCCACAAACCTTTAAGAAGATTACCGCCAACATCATACATTCTGCTAAGTCCGTCTTTGATACCATTAACAACGGCTGAAACTATCCTCGGTACTTTTTCGGCTAATGCAGGTATTGCATCTATAATACCGCTTGTGATATTTTTCAATATTTTTCCACCGGCACTGAACACTTTTTGAAGCCCGTCCGTTATGCCGGATATAACGGAAGATATAACCCTTCCTGCCGATGAAACGACCTTTGAAAGATTATCAATAATTCCGTTTTTGATGTTTTCAAGTATCTTGCCACCAGCTTGAAGTATTTTACCAAGTCCATTCACTATGCCCTCAACGACTGCACCTATAACTTGAGGAATAGCAGCAATAAGTGTAGGTAATGCTTGTACTATTCCTGCTATAAGCTGAACTATAAGTTCAACACCCATTGCTATAATTTGTGGTAGATTTTCGGTTATAAATGTGACGATTGTTTCTATGAGTTGTGGCAAAGCCTCTACGAGTGCAGGAAGAGCATCAAGTATACCTTTTATTAAGCCTTGCACCAATTCAAATGCTGCATTAAGAATTAAATCAAGATTGTCTATTATCGTTTCACAAATCAAAACGACAGCATTTATAATTGCAGGAATTAAGTCGGGTAATGCTTCACCGATACCTTGAGCGAGTGCCGCCACTGTTTGAAGTGCCGCTTCAACGAGTTTTGGAAGGTTGTCAAGTATACCGGTAACAAGAGTTAAAACGAGTTGCAACGCACCTTGTGTGATTTGGGGTAAAGCAGATATAAGGCTTGAAAGAAAAGACACAATTATATTTGATGCACTCGATACTATTTGCGGCAGATTACTTGATATACCTTGCACCAATGCGTCAATAACCGTAGGTGCTATTTCTGCAACAGCACCTATAAGACTCATAATAATGTCAACAATGTTAGGTAATATTTCACCTAATTTATTAACGAGTTCTTGAGCACCGGTTTGTATCTTTTCTTTTGCGTCTTTTTGACCGGCTAAAAGACCGGAAAGTCCATCCATGATTGATGTAATTCCCGGTAATAATTCTGATACTATTCTGTTTTTTACTCCACTGAACGTACCTTGTAATGTTGCAAGACTGTCTTGAAATTTTGCAGAAGCAGTTACAGCCTCATTAGACATCACCAAACCGTATTGCTCTGCTTGGTTCATCATATCTTCAATGCCTTTACTTCCTTGATTAAGCATAGGAAGTAACTCCTGTGCTGTCTTTGCGCCGAAAAGTTCGGTGGCTTTTGCAGCAACATCGGAAGAGTCGGCACATTCTTTCAAAGCGTCAACTAAATCAAGTTTTGAACCTGACGATAAAAGCGACTTTTGTGCCTTTTGCATTGTTTTCATATTGGTGCCTGAAAGGTCGGCAGCATAAGCGAGTTTTTGATAATCTTCAGCCGACATAGACATTTTTTGACTTTGCTTATCAACAACATCACCGGCACTTGCAGTTTCTTCGGCAAGGTCAAATATCTTTTTCCCTGCCGCAACAGTAGCTGTACCTATGGCGGCAAGAGCAGCACCCATTGCCTTTGCCATACCTTTAACTGTTGATGCCACTTTACTGAATTTATTTTCAGCTTTATCTGCATCATTACCTGTGTCTTTTAACTCGTCACCAAAATCGTCAGCTTTCTTTTCTGCATCTTTAAATTCATCAGCAGTATCATCAAGAGCCTTCTCATTTTCATCAAGTTCTTTGTTAAGGTTATTTAAGTCCGCTTTGGCATTGTTAAGTTGTGTTGCCCAAGCCTGTGTTCTTTTATCATTTTCACCGAAAGACTCCTCGGAGTTCTTCAGTGCCTTTTCTAAAAGTTCAACCTTTTCTTTTTGTGTTTCAATCTCTTTGTTTAAGACCTTTGAACGAGCAGTTACGGCTTCTTCACTTTTGTCGGTCTTATCAAATTGTGATGAAACAAGTTTCATTTCAGAACCCAGCACTTTGAACGATGAGTTAATATCTTTAAGAGCATTTTTAAACGCTTTCTCACCATCAATGCCAAGTTTAAGACCGAAGTTATCAGCCATAATCATCTCTCCTAAAAATGGGCATAAAAATAGCACCTACTGAAAATCAGTAAGTGCTGTGAAATTTATATTGCATACGGAATAACATCGTCAACAGTCAAATCTGCTTTTGGTTTTGATATGCCGTTCATCTGTTTGTATATTTCAATTTGGTCGAGCAGTTCACCGAAAGGCATCAGCCAACCGGTGTACTCATCCCTATGCAAAAGAGTAACAGCGAAATAAAGAAGACGAGCAAATGTTTCTTCATCACTTACTCGTCCTCCTTGTTTTTTAGGCTATTATCCTCACTCTCAACATATCGTTTTGTACCTTTATACATACATTCCATAATAGCATCCTTGTAATTTGCAAGGTCAAATGGTGTGGTTAAAAGTTCAACCTCTTCTTCTGTGAGAACCGGTTTAGGCTCATCCTTGTGCCAGAGGTTATAAATTGCGATTGACTGATTTGCAAGCAAGGTAATAAGCCATAAAATTTCATCAATGGCATCTTCAAAATGCTCTGCACTCATAAGTTCTTCACCAAGATGCTCAAGACCACCGTATTTCTTTGCAATAATCTTTGTTGCACGGGTTGTAAGGATAAGTTCATATTCCTCTCCTGCAAGTTTAATGATAGCCTTTCTATCTGTTGACACTTCTGTTTTTGGTATAATTGCGTTCATCGTGTTACCTCCGTATTACTTCTTTTTTGCAAAAGTCGGCTCATATACCGATGTGAACCAAGATGTGATTGTTTCATCAGTTACATTTTTACCACCTTCGGTGACTTCTGTTTTCCAAGGATGATTGCCTTGACCGTCAACCTTGTTTCTTCTCATAATAGTTCCCTCAATTGAAGGTGTCTGAAAAGCAATGCTGTCACCTTTAGTTGCAAGGCTCGTTGACGGAGTAGAAAACTTAACACGATAAAGCCAGAAATATCTGTATTTTCCATTTGCTCTCAATGCTCTGAAACCTACTGCAACATAAGGTGCAAGGTCATCGGAAGTTGAAACAAGAACACCATTATCATCTGTTGATGCTCCGGTTAAATCTTCGGCAGCTTCAACACCGATGTCATCAACACCGAGTGAGAGTTTACCACTCTTAAAAGCCTTGATGCTTTCTGCTTCAGCATCATCAGCAAAAAGTGAGGCTTCATTAAGTTCTACACTAATATCTGCAGAAATGGCCTTTGCAAGTTTAACGGGTGTGCCGTATGTTTCGTTGCCGTTTTCGTCTTCAGTAATTTTTGAATAAAAAAGATTGTCAAGTCCTATCGTTGCCATCTTCAAATTCCTCCTTAGTAGAAATATCTGCTACATCAATAGCATAATTGTGATAGCCGGTTTCTGTATCAAAACCGACATATAGTCTGTTGGTTATGGTAAGGTTATTTTCAATTATAGCCTCGCATAGATTATTTTTTATCTCTGTGTAATTGCCAAAATTAAACAATGATACTCTAACCTCGCTTGTTTCTGCAAGAGGTTTGTTGTCACCGAATAACTCATAATTATCATTAAGAGGTGTTAAAACAACATAAGCAGGAGGTATATTTCCGTTAAAAACACCGGTTTCAACCGGAATATTTAATTCTTCGATTAAAGTATTTAACCTTTCAAGAATACTCATAATTTGCTTATTTCCTCCTCAAGTGTGCTTTTTATTTTTTCAAGTGCCGGCTTTTTTGATTTGCTTTTTGTTGGCTTCATAAAAGGTTTAGGCGGTTGCCCGACTTTACCATATTCAAGAATATTTGCAAGCATTGTATTAGATAAACCGTCACTTCTGTTTTCATCAACACCGATTTTAATATTGTAATTGCCGTTTTTATCAACAAGAACGGGTGTAATACCTATTGCATTTTGCAGTTGTCCGGTAGAACGACTGTCGTATTTGAGGTCTTTTCCTATTACGCTGTCAAGGTTGTTTTTAAGTTGCTTTTCAACAACCTCTGCTCCGGCTTTTAATGCTTTTTCACATATTTCATCAGTTTTATCACCGAGTGTTGAAATGCGTTTTATTAAATCATCCGGCAGTTTCAAATTAACCTTTGGCATAATCACACCTTCTTCTTTGCGAGGATTTGAAGATACATATTTCTGCCTTTGATGTTTTCAACAGATTTTATATCGTATGTACCGTCAAAGCACTCAATTTGCATATCTGTAGTGATTTTTGTATTAGGCAAATATCGTATTTGAAAGAGAGTCGTTACATCTTCAAGCAAGGCCTTATTTGCCCACTTTTCAGTAGTGTTTTTATCCTCTTTGTATGCTCTCACACACGCAATAGGGTGGGATACCATATTAGAAAATCCCTCTTCGTCTTTTTCTTTTGACAAAAGTGTAAAAGTTATAGGCATATCAAGTCTGCCAAGAGCCATAGTTAAACCTCCCAATTCTTATCAAGTCGAAGCAGTAAATTGACAGTATTCCACACTTGCTGTGCAGCACCGGTGTTGTCACCAAAAAAGCCACCGGTCGAACCATCTCGACTTTCATATAAATGAGTTACAAGCATAACTATGGCTTGCTTGGTTGTCAATGACATCTCATTTTCTTTATAATACCCGTCAGGGTTATGTTGATATTTTTCGGCATAGGAAACGGCCGCTGAAATGAAAGACATTAACAACTCGTCATCTTCACTATGCTCAAGGATTAAGTTTTTCTTGACTATTATCAATAGTTCTTCCATTTCAGCCGTTCCTTTCATTACTTACTTGATGTTGATTTTGCCTTGCCTGTAATCTTAAGCACCTGTACTGCTTCAGGGAGGATAAGTTTACCGTCAACACGCTCTTTAGCAAGGAAACCTACAAGACCATTGCCGGCAAAGAGTTCCTTAAGTTCAGCGAATGAACGAGTACCTCTGTCACCGATGTTGTAGTATTTGTAGTCACCAAATGCGATAGCATCTTCAGGGCAATATGCCGAAGTGTTAATAGCATAACCGAGAAGTCTGTCAGGCTCACCGGCTTGGTATGATGGTTGCCAGATATATGCACCGTTGTTGTCCTTAAGAGTACGGATAGTTGCGATTGTTTTATCGTTAATAATAAAAGACGCATTCTTTCTGTAAGGTCTTTTAAGTGCATAAATAAGGTTGATGATGTCATCGGCTTTGATGCTTTCTGTTGAAAGAGCAACAGTAGCCTTCTTGAACAAGCCTTCAGGCTTACCGACACCATCACCATTAAGGAACGCATCCTCTTCGGCATTTGCAAGTGCCTTACCAAATTCGGTGGTGATGTATGATTCCAAATTGAACTTGTTATCATAGAGAAGTTCCTCGGTAACCTTGATTGCAACATGAAGTTTGTGTGCATCCATAAAGATTTGGTCAAATGTTGCGTCACCAAAGCTGATTGCTTCGCCTTCTTCAATCCAAGCTGCAGCAGGCTTTGTTCCGGCAATGTTGATTTTATGCTCACCTGAAGTTGTGATTTTTGTGGCAAGTCTACGCATAATGTTTTCTTCTTCGAGAACATCAATAAGTCGGCTGTCATACTCTTCCGGTACAAGATAACCGCCTTCGCTGTCAGTTCCTTCGGTCAAAATGTTTTCAACCATTCTGAAATTACTACGAATAGCTTTAACCATTGCATCCTTATATGAATTCGATGCAGTGCCTTTCTTTTCTTCTTTTACCTCACCTGTTGAAGGACGAGAAGTAATAGGAGTTGAAAGCGGTCTTGAAAGTTCCTTATCAAGAGCCTCTTGACGCTGGCATCTTTCAATCTCTTTACCAAGGTCATAGATTGCCTTTTCCATTTTTTCGTATTTGGCATTGTTCTCTTCTGAAACAGTGCCGTCATCATTTCGAGAAGCCTCAAGGAATGCCTTAGCTGATTCCCAAAGTTTGGCTCTCTTTTCGATTAATTCTTGAAGTGCTGTCATTTGTTTTTCCTCCTTAATGACTGAGTAAATTTAATCTTTTCATAAGTTGGTCGGCAGAAACACCACCGACAGGGTTTGTATGCGAATTTGCCTTTGCCATTCTCGAAAGAAGGCTTGCGCAAGATTTCTTTTCGCTAAAAGAAAAAGACGATGCTTTGAGATTTTTCTTCTCATCGTCATCATCTTTGTCAGTATCATCTTGCTTTTCTTTCGACTCATCCGGTTCATCTTCGGTTATTTCAACATCTTCATCATCGTCTTCCTCATTCTCCTTTGAATAAAGAATGCCGTCAATAAATCCAAGTTGTAAGGCTTTGCCGGCATTAAGCCAAGTTTCATCATCCATAAGGTGAGAAATTTTAGCCCTGCTCAAACCGGATTTGAGTTCGTAGGCATTAATAATGCTTTCTTTAACCTCATTAAGCATATCGATTGCTTTTTGAAATTCTTTAGCATCACCTTCGGCAACTGTAAATGGGTTATGAATCATCATAATTGATGTTGGTGACATAAGTGTCTTATTGCCCGCCATTGCAATTACCGATGCGGCAGAAGCTGCCAAGCCGTCAATCTTGACTGTTACGTTACCTTTGTACTCGTTGAGCATTGTGTAAATTTGTGATGCTGCAACACAATCACCGCCGGGAGAGTTAATGAACACCTCAATGTCGCCTGATGCAGACATCAAGTCCTCCATAAACATTCTTGGAGTTATGTCATCATCAAACCAGCTTTCTCCGGCAATTACACCATCAAGAGTTAAGGTTCGTATTTCAAGACCGTCTTCTTGGTTTTTTGTTTTCCAATTCCAAAACTTCCTGTTCTTCATTTGAAGAGTTGTCCTCCTTTCCGTCAGAATCGGCAAATGCCCCGGCATCTTTAAGCTGTAGCATTGAACCGTTTATTAAATATAAGTCGCCACCTTGCTCTGCAGGAATGCGATCCATATTTTCAAGTTCTCTAATCTCATTTACCGACATCCAGCCATTATTAAGTGCAGTTGAATAACCGGACATTCTGCTTGCATAGTCGCCACGAAGAAGTCCGTCAACATTGAATTTTGCAAAATATGTGCCTTTTTCATCATCGGTAAATAGGCGTCTGCTTATTGTTTGCTCCCATCGTATGAGCCACGGATTAAGTGTATATGTTACAAACTCTAATGACTGTTGCTCAATATTTGAGTATGTTGCACCGCTTAAATCACCAATCATATGGAGTGGAACACGATAAAGTCTTGCAATTTCTTCAACTTGAAATCTTCTCAAATCAAGATATTGTGCTTCTTGGTTACTCATGGAAATAGGAGTGAATTTCATACCTTCTTCAAGCACTGCAACCTTGTTTGAATTTGAAGAACCACCATAAGCAGCGTTCCAACTGTCTTTTAATTTTTGTGGGTCTTTGAGAGTTCCCGGGTGTTCCAACACACCGCTTGGTGCTGCGGAGTTGGCAAAGAACTTTGCTCCGTATTCTTCTGCCGCCACAGCCATTCCTACGGCGTTTTTAGCCATTGCTATGGGTGAGTAACCTATAACTCCGTCAAATCCTAAACCGGGAATGTGAAACACATCTTCAGGTTTTAAATATACTGTTTCATTTTTCATCGTTCCGCTTTCATCGGTTTGATGTTGATAGGCATAGTAGAGGTTACCTTTTTCATCTCTGTCAACAGTCATTCTGTTTGGCATTAAAGGATAAAGACCCAAAACTTCGCCTTTGCCGTTTCTGATAATTTGTGCGTAAGCATTGCCCCAAAGAAGCAGATGACTCATCATAGTTTCACGGAAGACGAAACTCGACATTTCAGGATTAGGTTCATCGTGCAGTATTCTGTAGAGTGGGTGGTCAGTGGCTTTTTCTTTACTGCCGTCGGCTTTATATCTATATAGATGAAGAGGCAACCCTGCGATTGCCTCACCCAAAACTCGAACGCAAGAATAAACAGCAGTCATCTGCATTGCAGAGCGTTCATTTACCATTTTGCCTGATGTGGATTGTCCGAGGTAAAAACGATAATTGTTACCACTCAAGCTGTCTTTTGGCTGTCCTCTTGATTTATTTTTTCTGCTAAAGATTTTCATATATCCTCCTAAATATAGGCATAAAAAAAGCACCCACAAAGTGAGTGCAAAAAGTGATTAAATTGAAATTCTCAATTTATGAGAAATATTAGCGTATAAAGTACACTTTACATAATCAAATGATGTCTACATATTCACCAATGATTGTGAGTGCCTTATGGTAACTGTCACATGCAAAAACTCGTTTACACATTTCGCTTGACTCTTCGTCTTGCCCTACTTTTTTAAGCGTTTTTGAGGCAATGCCTAAAAGGTTGAATATGTTTCCGTCTTCGCCTATAAGTTTGCATTGTGGTTTACTCATTTTTATTTGACTCCTTTCCTTAATGTGTCTGTATATTACCGTACTATTCGACATATATCCAGACAATTACGGACTTAAAAGTACACAAATATTATAGTGTATTTTTAAGATTATATGACAAACAGTCCACGCTCATCATATACGGAGTCACCGACACCGGTATGTTTTACTGCTCGGTCAAGAGCCATTATTGTTGCAATAACGCCGTCTATCTTTTCGGTTGATTTTTCTTTATCGGGTTTAATGTTTCCTGCTGGATCTTTACGCACAAAAATGTTATCCATCATCCAACGAAGAACAGGATTACCATCGTGTGCAAGATTGCCGGATAAAACAAGTCGCATAAGTTCGTTTGATGCAGGGCTCATATCCTTAAAGCCTTGACCGAAAGGAACTACAGTAAATCCTAAATCTTCAAGGTTTTGTACCATTTGAGTTGCACCCCAACGGTCAAATGCGATTTCCTTGATATTATATTTTTTACCGAGTTCTTCAATGAATTTTTCAATAAAGCCGTAATGAACAACATTGCCTTCGGTGGTTTGTATGTAGCCTTGCTGACACCAAAAATCATAATTTACATGATCTCTTCTTACTCTTAAATCGACACTGTCTTCAGGTATCCAAAAAAATGGCAAAACATAGTATTTTTCTTCTTCATCTTCCGGCGGGAACACCAAAACAAAAGCTGTAATATCCGTTGTTGATGAAAGGTCAAGACCGCCATAGCATTCTCTTCCTTCAAGTTGCTTTGCGGTAAAATCGCATTGGCATTTGTCATACTCAATCATAGGAAGCCACCTTATAGACTGCTTAACCCATTGATTAAGGCGAAGTTGTCTGAATGCATTTTCTTCTGCAGGGTTTTGCTTTGCAGACTCACAAGCTGCACGAACCTTATCAATGCCAACTGTTATATCAAGACTTGGATTTGCCTTGTACCACACTTTTTCGTCAGTCCAATCATCATCTTGGTCTGCACCGAAAATAACCGGATAGAAGGTGCTGTCGTGCTTTCTGCTTTCCATAATATCAAGAGCCTTTTGATGTACTTCCCAACAGATTGATGTTTGGTCATCACCGGCTGTGGTAATTAGGAAATAAAGTGGTTGGTTTCTTGCGTCGCCCGAACCTTTGGTCATAACATCAAAAAGTTTTCTGTTTGGTTGAGTGTGTAACTCATCAAACACAACACCGTGCGTGTTAAAGCCATGCTTATTACCGACATCGGCTGAAAGCACTTGATATACGCTTTTAGTGGGTGTATATATAATTCGTTTTTGTGACTCTATAATTTTAACTCTGCTGTTTAAGGCAGGACAAAGTCTAACCATATCGGCTGCAACATTAAAAACGATACTTGCTTGGTTTCTGTCAGCAGCACAAGAATAAACCTCTGCTCTTTCTTCGTGGTCACCACAAGTCAAGAGCAGTGCAACGGCAGCCGCCAATTCCGATTTACCCATCTTTTTAGGTATCTCAATGTATGCGGTGTTAAATTGTCTGTAGCCGTTTTCTTTTATAATACCAAAAAGGTCACGGATAATTTGTTCCTGCCAATCTATAAGTTCAAAAGGCAAACCATACCATTTACCTTTTGTATGCTTTAAGCAATTTATAAAGGAAACAGCGTAGTCTGCCTTTTTCTTATCATAGTGGGAAGTGTCAGCCATAAATCTTGTAGGCACAAAATTTTGATTAGACATAGTATATTGATACCTTTCCGCCCGTCGGAATTATATCGTCAAACGAAACGGCTATAAGACTGTATTTATTTGTTTGAACGATTTTTGCAAATGTGGTTTTATCAGTCCAGAAGTTATCATTCCTTGCAGCCATAAAGTCACCGAAGCGCTCAATGGTAAACAAACCACTACGCTTTGAGCCGGATTTACCGATTTGTTCATTACCGGCAACGGCAATACCTTTACTTCCTAAAACCGAAAAATATATATTTGCCGGTTGCGATGCCTGAGAAGTCAAATCTTCACATACAGCATATATTTTTTGAAATGGTTTATTAAATTCAAAGTCATATTCTTTGTCTGTTTGAGTACCATCAAATACGATTTCACCGACAAAATTAAGTTGTTCATTCTTTTTTACACAATTTTCAAGTGCCGTTTCAATAATGCCGAGTTTGTCTGAAAGGTCGGTGTTTGCCGAAAGAAGAAGTGTATCATTTGCTGAAATGAAATATAAGCCTTTGAATTTGGCATCATCTTTAGGCTTGGTTACTTTTATATCAATACTCATAATCTGAGTATCTTTTGTAACCCATTTCATAGTTAAACCGGAACGCTCATATTTTTGGAATAACACATCACAAAAGACGATGCATTCATTACTGTCAACAGTCTGCTTTAAATGAATTGCATACGATTTATTTTCGGATGTTTTGTCACCCAAAAGACAATCACCCTTCATTTCATTACCTTTGGTATCATCCCAATCGGATATAATTTCATAACCATCCGACACTTGAGGCTTACCAAACAGAATACGATAACTGCTTGTACCGCCATAGTTGAAATCTTCGTTATTAGTGTAAAAAGTCAAATCAACTTCACCATTATCATCAAGTAGGATTTCGGTGCTGTTTACGGCAATGCCTGACAAGTACATAAGTACATATTCATTTTCTTCACCGGTTTTTTTGACTTTACCGGCTTTCCTATATCTGTTTGTATGTTGGGTAGATACCTCATTAGGAAAGTAGGCTAAATAAAAATTTGAACCGGTGAGAAGTTTATGTTTTCTGCCGTTTTCCGAAACATAGGAATTTGCAGTCGATTCATCATTTATTTGAACATACTCTTTAAAATCGGTATCGTTATATAACTTCGATAAAACCCTTGGCACTTCTGTTTTGAGAGCCTTAAAGTTAAGTTCGTTGATTACATCATCGGCAAGTTTTGAAAGTGATACAGCTTTTGGTTCAATTTTATCATTGGTAACAGAATAATCATCAAGTTTGGCAGTGGTTACAGAACCGTCTGCAAGTTTGGTTCTTGTGATAGCTTTGTCGCTAATTTTAGCGCCCACAACCGCACCTGTGGCGATTTTTTCGCTTGTGACGGCGGAATCAGCCAACTTTTCATTAGTAACCGAACCATCGCCAATAACGGCAGATTGCAAAAGAGAGCGAATTTCATCAACGCATTTTTCAAACTCAGTAGGAGTAGGGGCGAGTTGGTTAGAAACTCTATCGGTATATGAACCTTTCTTGACATACACATCAACGGGCATAGGTGAATAACGGAGGTTGAGTTTATCTTTTCCTTCGTAGCCGTAAACACCGATTTTACAAATTCCTGCATTCAGTGTAGGAGATTTAACTTTGCCGTCAATAACGGGAACGCTTGTATTACCAAAGGTTACATAATTATTAAGTTCTTTATATTCATCGGAAAGTTCAACATCAATTACTAAATCGTTATATCCACCCGATGTGAAATCTTCTTTGTTTTCAAGTCGAACACGCCTTGTGTTTGCATATATTTTCATAATAAATCACCCCATAAGAAAAGCACCCACATTTGTGAGTGCTCAAAATTTGATTTGTTTAGTTAAATTGCTTTAAAACTTTATTGTAAACTGCTATGGTTTCTTTGTCGGTCGGTTTTATATCCCAACCTCTGTCGTAATTTAATAAGCATTTATTGTTCTTTCTAATATCAAGTTTTGAAATTCTGCCACCATTAATTCCGTATTCCGATGGCTCTTCAAAATGCTTTAATGTTACCTTAAATCCGTTAATTATAAGTTGTGTCCACATGGTGTTTAACCCCTTTCCTTAATGTATCTGTATATTACCGTACTATAGGAATTATATCCAGACAATTAAGCACAATAAAGTACACAAAGATAAGAGTGTATTTTTGTGTGCATTTGTGCATAAAAAAGCAGACTGCACATTAAAGGAAAGAGGTCGTGCAGTCTGCCATATATGTACAGTTCAAAATGAACCGCTTTTAACTGATTTCGTCACTGACTGTTTCTTTGTCAGTGTATAACAAATCGAAGAGTATGGATTGATACCTTTCTCTTTCAGAGCCTTCGCAGGAGGCAACGGCTAATTTGAATTCGTTTATCGCATCCTGTCTGCTCTCATACATTGTTTCCTGATTATAGCAAATAACCTTTACCATTATGCTCTCCTTAAGGTTTCACTTAAGGCTTCTTCTAAAGCGAGAGTGTCAATTTTGCAGTCACAGTAGCCTTCTTCAATTACATTGTAGTAGTAAAGGCTCGGTGCATTTAATGGTTTGCCTTCGTTCATAATGTAAACCATCACTTCCTGCTTTTTGCCATTGACTTTTACCTTAACACTTTCTTTTCGGTAAAGGTGTGGGTAACCCTCATAAATGTCAAGAGCCTTTTCATCTCTGTCGGCAATTTCCCAAATTCCAACAGGCACACTGCTGTCTTTTTTAGGTTCAATATTTGCGACTGCACCGCCGTGACCACCTCTGAAAAGAAGTTCATATCCTTCAAGAACGCTTGTGCATATGAATTTTGCAGTTGGGCAACGATGAGCCATCTGCCTTTTATTTAAGTTTGAACCATAAGCTAAATATAACATTTGATTTTCCTCCGTAATTCAAGTTTTAGCCCCTTTCCTTAAGGTGTTGTCATATTACCGTACATTAAGGGATATATCCAGATAATTTAAGGGCAAATACTACACAAAGATGATTTCTCATCCTTGTGCATTGTTTGTGCCGTATCTCCAAGCTGCACTTCCGTTTAAATGCTTGCAAAGGTGCATTCTGCAATTTTTGAAATCGTCACCGATTAAGCCTATTCTGTTAAGGTAGGTTCGCATTGCAAACTTTTCATTTTCAACTTGTGGCTTTTTGGTGCTTGCTTTTGTTTGTGTTAAGGCTTGGTTATTTAATGCCAAGGCTAAAACTATGTAACTTCTTATCTCTCCTGCGTGTAAGGTTGAATTAAAACCCCTTAATTCAACTGTGTGGTTGCCGTTGAAAAAGCTGTGAAGGTTTAAAAAATGGTATCTGGTTTTGTTATAATGTGTTGTTCTTGAAGAATAATATCCTCCGTACCAAATTCTCTCAAGTTTTTCCATTGTCTGTGGTCGTCTTGTTTTGATTTGATCTACCAGTACTTCATCCATTTTCTTACACCAATGTTGGCGTTCAGGTTTTATTTGAAGTGCCGAATAAAGAAGGTCATTTTTTGAATAAATAATGTTTATGAAATTCTTTAGTGTTTTTACTGTGTGATTTGCTCCGTCAAGATGAATATGAATGCCACAACTTTGGTTTACAAATGCTCCCGCTTTTCTCAATTCTCTTACGATTTGCTGTAAGGTTTCAATGTCTTCATTGTAAGTTAAAATGGGTGAAACAATTTCGCAACTGTAGTTTCCGTTACGAACATTAACTGTTCTTCCGTCTGTTTTTCGTTGGGTGTTTATGCTTCCGTCTGACATTACTGTCCATTTCCTGCCGTCGCTCATTTCAACAAGTTTTTTGTCGTAATAAGTTCCGCCTTCTTGAACTTCGCTGTTTAAGTATTTTGCTATAACTTTAGCAGCCTTGTTTCTTGTAATGCCTGTGAATTCAATTTCAATGCCGAATTTTGTAGTAAACATAATTAATACCTCTTTCCTTTGGTAGTGTCATATTACCGTAGGTAAGGGGTTATAGCCAGACAATTATAGGCCATAAAGTACACAATCTTTAATCATAAAAATTGTGTACTTTTGGTGCGTATTATGTATTAAATAATATAAAAAACACTACAACGAATTTAATCATTGTAGTGTTAAAAAAGATGATGTTAAGCAACGATTATGTTGCATTTTGCAAGCATTGATGGATCGGCTTGTAAGACACTGAGAAATCTTCGTGCAGAACCAATCGGCTTATTTGTGCCGGCTTCCCAAGCTTCAACCGTTTTTGGAGATACACCGACAACCTCGGCAAATGTTGACTGTGTCATTCCGAGAGAAAGTCTTAATTCCTTTATTTGAGCAGGTTCATAATTCGGAGCAGGGTTGACTGTACACTTTGTTACCTTTGCAGTTCCTTGACCCTTTTCATAATCAATAGCCTCATTCAGGCCTTTAATAATGCTTTCATAAACGCTCATATAATCAACTCCTATCAATAGTTTTCTTAAGTAATTCGACTAATTGTTTAACCTCGTTTCTTTCTTCCTTGGTTAAATTATCTTTGTCGTTTTTAGTATATGCAGTAATTAAATATATTTTCTCGTAAACAGCGAAATCAACATAACAGGCTCTTGCACTTCCGCTTTTACCTCGACCGTCAAATGCAACTCGTATTTTTCTAAGTCCGCCTGTGCCTTGCATTAAATCACCTTTGTTAGGATTTATTGTTAATGGTTTACCATCCATACTTTTAGCCCCGGAAAAATTAGCATTTTTAATTAAACAATGATCAAGACTACCATCAATTATAGCATCTTTTAGAATAGTGAATTCTAAATCTTTAATTGAAGAAGTTTTAATAATAGCATTTTTACTACCAGTAAAGTCACTATGCATAATATTTTGCTGATATTTATTATCTTCTTTATCACCAAAAGGTTTCGTAAAAGTAACCCCATTAAAAATGTTTGCTCCTAAAAAACGATTTTTTTCCGGATTAATAATAGCACCTTTACTATCACTAAAATCGGTATAACTAAATGTACAATTAACAAAAGGTTTTGTAAAAGTAACTCCGTTAAAGCGTGTACATCTAAAGATAGTATCCTTGCGATTATGAGCTACACGATTTGGGTCTATTTTAACTCCCGTATATCCAGAAAAGTCAAATCCTTCACATATAAAATTATCAAAAGAAACATTAGACATATCTATTTTCTTAGCTATTTTATCTGAAACAAAAAATCTAAGTCCTTCATAACTATATTCACAAAGATTAAAATAAACCTTTGTAAATAAAACTTTTTCTAATAACCCTTTAGGAAAATCATCAAATAATATTGGTTTTCCTTCATATTTAGCTAAAGCTTTAACTAACCAATCCCTAATGATATTAATATTCTGTTCACTTAAATTAAATGCATTAACCATAATACCCTCCTATGTCTATTATTATATCAAATATTTATGATTAGTCAATTAATAAACATAGACAATCATAATTTTAATTTAAAAGATAACTATAGATTGGATTATTTTTTATCCAAAAGAACATAAAAAATACAAATTAATTATATAACTTGTATTTTCTCTTATATTTTTCCAACATTTACTTTACTTCACCTGAAATGTCAGGCATTTAGTAAATTCTTAATATAATCTTCAAGTTCCACAAGTTGAATTTTTTTTATTTAGACTACCAACATAAATATCAGTAGAATAATTAAATGCTAGAAAAGTAGTATCTTTAACAATAACTCTATGTAAGATAAATTAGTCTTATCAATTTTTCTAATACTACCATTTATAATAGTAGGTTTGATATGACAAAACTCACATATAAATTCTAATCGTTGTTTAAGATTACTTTCTATTTCTAACTCTTGTATAATAATCTTAATCACTACAAACACCATCCTTTCTTTTAAGGATGACTTTTTAACAAACAAAAAATCATCTCATATGAGATGATATCTATCGTAAATGTTCGAAAAATTTGAACAGAAACATCACTGGAGCAATGACATGGGTCATTTGCGAAAAAGTAGAAACAAGTAATTGATTAAATCAATCTATTAATAGTATAACATATATTCTGTACTTTAATATAAATATTTATACTAATTTAAATATATTTATATTCTTTTATATTAATTCTTTATATTAACTTATTATATTACGTGTGACATTTTCATCATCCCGGATGGACAAAATCATCACCCTGTGAAATTTGTTTTTATTCTTTCTTTTAAAATAAAAAGACTAGTTATATTTCAAACCAATCTCACTAATAAATTTGAATTACTATTTAATCTTTTTAATTGGATGTCTTATAACTGTCTTTAATTTGCTAACATCACATTTTCTTGGGTCACTTAAATAAATCTCGTGATGATATCTCTTATCAGTAATATCTAATTCATATCCATTTTCTTCATTTGTATTTCCTGTTCCTCTTACTGCAATATAATTCATCTTAGGTATTGTAACTATACTTGGTTTATTTTTAGGCATATAAAACTCTTTATACTCTTTTTTATAATGCCATTATATACCTCACTTTCTACTTTATTGGTACTTGTATTTCTGTTAACCAATCTTCCACATTTTCTTTATTCCAAATTCCATCAATATAGCATTCTCTTGGAAAATCTGTTATTTCTAGACCATTATCCTCTATGTATTTCATAATTTTAGCATAAGAATTTCCTAAATTGTCATAGGCTCCTTTATGATAAATACAAATACATTTTGTTTCAGGAACAGCCATAAATTTAATACTTTCATTTTCTTTAAATGGAGTATTTTCTTTAATTACTGCTTGAGCATATCTTACTTTGATATTCTTTTCCTTATACTCTCCATCTAGATAATTGACATAACAGTAATCAGGTTCAACACATTTAATATTAGGATTTAGTTTCATACACTCAGTTCCAGAACTTAAAATAAATTCTGATGCTTCGCTATAATCTTTTAAAACACCTTCTTTATAATAAACATAATAAGCAGGTACTACCTTTTCAAAAATTTCTTCTTTCATAGTATTTTCCTCCAATAAATAATTAATTTTGGATAGCTTATTGTTATATTCAAAAATAGTGTTTTCTAATTCTTTCTTTTTTGTTTTAAGTAATTCATTTAAAGACCCTTTTTTTATTATTATTTGCTTTATTTCATCAATTGTTAATCCAATTTGTTTTAGATAGATAATTCTTGATAATTCTAATAATTGATTACTTTCATAGTATCTATAACCATTAGATTCATCCACATATTTTGGAATTAATAACTTTTCTTTTTCATAATATCTTAAAGCTTTAATAGTAACTTTTGACATTTTAGAAAAATCGCCTATTTTTAACATAATATCGCCTCCTAAAAATATTTATACACCATCCCCTAAGAGGAGAGTCAATATGTTTATATATATATTATTAAAAATTTTTTTATGCTATTGTTTTTCATAAGTTCTTCTTCCAATTTTAATGGGTTAGGTCCTATAATTTTTTGATTAATTAATTCAGTATCGTATTTTTTTGTTTTTCATATTTCATTTTTATTTCCTCCCATTGATTTGTTTTTACAAATTGAATACGAGTTCCAATACACCTATATTAATTTTTCTCAAAAAATACCTCCTTTAATTTTTTATATAATCACAATAAAATGAAAATATCAAATTACTATTTATCTTTTTTACTTTTGTTTATCCACTCAACTGTATCTTTTATTGTTTCTTTCATATTTCTATTTTTAAATCCTAACTTTTCTTTAGCTTTTTCATTACTAAAATTAGCATTAGAAGACAGTGTATATAGTGAATACTTTGTAAAAAGTGGGGGTTGTTTCTTTAAATTATAATATACTTCAAATAAAGGTGCTACTAATTTTGCAATACCTATTGGTAATACCATTTTAATTTTTTTTCTTCCTTGCACATCACAAATCAAATCACATAATTTTTTAATTGTTATATATCTATTTGATAAGATATAGCAATCACCATTAGTACCACTTTTACAAGCACTAATAACACCATCTGCAACATCTCTTACATCAACAAAATCATATCCACCCTTTACGCAAGCAAATAATTTGCCATTTGTAACTTCTTTTATTAACTGTGTTAAGTGGCTGTTGCCAAAATCATTTGGACCTATAATACCAGAAGGATGAATTATACAAGCATTAATTTTTTTATTTTTTACTGCATCAAGTACATACTTCGCAGCTTCTGCTTTTGTTTTTGCATATAATCCTTTAACATTATCAGGATTAAAATTAGTTATCTCTGTTATTAATTTATTGTTAGGTTGTTCTGGAATTGCATGAACACTACTAATATAGATAAGTTTTGCTTTTGACTCTATTACTTTATCTACTATATTTTTAGTTCCATTAACATTAACATTATAAACAAGTGGATTGTATTTTGATTTTATATATACTACTGCGGCGCAATGAATTACAAAAACTTCTTTACCATCAATATTTTCAAAAATTGATGATAAAGTTTCTTTTTTAGTTACATCACCATAGTATATTTTGCATTTTAATTTTTCTAGTGATTTAATAGAATCACCATTTAATACAAAAGCTCTAATTTCGTTATCGGCATCTTGCTCTAACTTTCTTATAATGTTATTACCTAAAAAGCCATTTGCTCCTGTTATTATATAGATTTTTTTCACAATATTTATCGCCTACCATTTCATTCTAAAAAATAAATTTAATATCTCTCTTATATAATTATATCACAAGTTCACGATCTTTTTTAATAAAGCATATGAATGGCAAAATAAAAACGACATTTTTAGTTTTATAATTGAGTTAGGCTTTAATGTTTCTATTGTTTTAAAATTAAGCATTAAAAAATGTCCTTCTTCCTAGAAAGAGAACATCTATATATGTCTTCCAAGCTAACAGTGGGTTAGATTTTAGACATAAAAAAACTTACGACACCATAATAGGTTCGTAAGTTGTATTCAATTGGAGTGGTCGTCGAAGATATCTACAACTTTTTCACTTTATGATAATATTATTAGACTGTTTTTTTCAAAAATATAATATAATTTTATGTAAATATATGTTATAATTTAGTAAAAGGAGGGTACAAAAATGAGAAGATATAAGATAGTAGGTGGACCAAAAGAAATAATTGTAAAACAAGGAGATAAAGATTCAGCATACCAATTGTTTGAAAATATCATTAATAACGAGGTAAGTCAAGGATGGGAATACCATTCTATGGAAAATATTGCTATAACAGAAAAACCTGGATGTTTTCAACAACCAATAACTAGATATAGTTATATGTTAATCTTTTATAAAGATGAGTAATAAAGATCCAAGAAGCCTAGACTATGAACGTGTTTATAACAAAACACCGATAAATATTTTAAAATTTTTGATAATAATAACAATATATATTTTGTTTTACATTGCATTTAAGGTTATAAAATTAAATAATATATATTTAGTGTTATTTAGTATGATATATATTATACTAAATATTAAAAATCTAGTAATCTTATTTATCAAAATATATCAACATATTGCACCAATAAGTATTAGAAGTAAGTGCAGATTTGAACCAAGTTGTTCAAATTATATGTTAATATGCTTGAAAAAATATGGTCTAATAAATGGATTAAAAAAAGGTATTAAAAGGTTAAAACGATGCAATGTTTCGGACGGTGGATACGATTATCCATAAAAATATGAAAAAAGAATTATCTTTCGAATTCATCTTTTCTTTTAATATATAATATTAGTACATTTATTTTGTTTATGACAAAATATTTAACCCCCTAGGTATTTTGACACAAGTATCAAAATACTAGGGGGAATTTTTTTACAACTAAAAAAATCAATCTTTCGATTGATTCTATATATCAAGTTCAAACTAAATAGTTCG
>OJAW01000304.1_pt1 | contig 37471 bp, 33 predicted proteins | sample 1589151 | NCBI WGS metagenome assembly OJAW01 (sample SAMN03283290) | human gut metagenome | biome: human-associated habitat; material: feces | host: Homo sapiens | place: Peru | collected 2012
ATGTATAACTACTCGATGTAGCACTTACTACATAATACACACTACTTAAATTAGTCGTTGTTTTCATTGTTCCTGCTGTACTTGAACCATTATTAGAGGCTGATGAACTAACAAAATATTTACCAACTAAACTTGAATATGAATTAGCATATGTGTCTGCTGTTACTGCTGTTCCAGTTAAATTAAATTTCGAACCATTTGCTTCCCATCCAGTTCCATAAGTAAAATAATATGCTTGATATGTTGATGATACACTTGTAGTTTGGCTTTCAACATCATCTTTTGTATGAGCACTTACCTCACTGCCAGGCGTAGTAAGAGGTGTCTTAATCTCGTTATTCGCAAGTATAGTTTCTGCTAGAGTTGGAACCTTTGTTATAAACGTTGCATTGCATCTCACATTACCATTTGTTATCTTAGCAGTTAATTCCCACTCTGTACCATTCCAAACTATACTTTCTTTAGCATTAACTTTTTTACCATTTCTTGTACATTCTACCGATGCTGTATAACCACTTGTCGTTGGAAAACTTGTACTTTCTTCCCCATCTATTAAAGCCGCAACAAATAAATCGTCTTTTGGTCTTGTTCTAACAGTACCTACTACTGATATTTTAACCTGATAATCTTTTCCTTCTACATCTTCACTTGTCCAGATATCTGGATTATTACTATCTAACCACATTCTAAAGTTGAATGTTCTTGATTCGTCTTTAGTAATGCCATCGCCTCTTTTTAATATGTAATTTTCGCTTATACTATATTTTGATAGATTTTGTGGTGTTGCAATAGATTCTAAAGTATTTATTACTGCACCATTTAAATCATTATCTCCTAAAAGTGATACTTTTACATATTTTGAATCAACCTTATTAGTTGTACTTATTACTGATGCGATTACATAATACTCAATGTAGTTATCACAATTATTTTTTATTGTGAATGTATATGGTGTTTGTTCTAATGCCTCACCCTCACTTATTGGATAGGTATTAAGTAAGTTAATCTCATTTTGACCGTTAAATTCTAGATCCATGCATGATGCTGCTAAAGTATTTGCATCACTTTGACTGGAATAACTTGTGAATATTGCATAACTTACGTCAGACATGACGAGGACAACTGCAAGCATTATGCACAAAATTAACATTCTCTTTTTATAACTTCGTAACTTCTGGTTCATATTTTACCTCTATATTCTATAGAAAGTATATAACAACCCCCCCCCGTGTCAAGTTAATTTTTTGTTCAAAGTATTCTATGAGAAAAATTTTTCCGTGCTGGCAGCCCTTATAAACTTAAATTAGACATTCACTATACACTTGAGGACAAATCATTATTTTATTCTCTCAATTATTTCATTTCAAAAAAAGACTTCGCATAATCACGAAATCATTTTTATGATCCAGTACTTTCATAATGTTTTAAACCCACATTAAATGCAAAATAACATGGAATCAAAAACAAAAATACAAAAATTGGTAATATTGCATACAAGAAACTATTACTCTTTCCAACCAAATAAAGTAAAGGATAATAATTAACAGAAGCATAAGGAATTACAAAAGTAAAAAATATTAAAAATGCTTTTCTAAAGATTCCCATTGGATATTGGGCCAAATGTTTGCCGCCATCTGTCATAAGATTTTTTATTTCAAGACCTTCAATAGTCACAAAACAATATGCAGCCATGAGCAAAAACAAACTGAAAAATATCACTACCGAAGCAAACATCATCATAAGCACAATAACCACATTAACATAGTTAAATTCTAATTTCAATTTAATAAAACTATAAACAATGAAGAATAATGCCTGAAATAATCTCGTTACCTTAACAACATCCATTCTTGAACATAAAACTTGAAAAAGTACTCCTTGAGGTCTAACCAAAAGTCTATCAAGTGAACCATTTGAAATAAAATCTTCAAACTTATCAACTCCTCTAAAAAAAGTTTCATTAAAAGCAAAGCCAAAATGAATTACGCCAAAGCAAAGCAAGACCTCATATATTGTAAAACCTCTTATATTACTAAATCTTTGAAAAAGTGCTAAAAGCAAAAAATAATAAGAAAAAAATACTCCAAACTGACTAATAACAGATAAAATAAATGTTTTTCTAAACTCTAAAGCACACTTAATATTGTTTTTTAAACTCTCAATATATATCTTCATTCTAACCTCCTTGAATAACCGCTTTCTTAAGTGCTCTATTGCAAAGATAATAACCAATTACTATAACAATAACGCACCAACCTAGTCCTTTACCTAGCATTACAAAAGAATTAGAAACACTAAAAGCCCCAGAATAAACTCTAAATGGAAAATCACCCAAAAATCTAAATGGAAGAACATTCGCTACTTTTAAAAGCCAATCTGGAAAAAACACTAAAGGGACAGTTCCACCCATAAATAACTCGATAATAACACCAAATATACTAAGACTTCCCCTAAAATCAAGCGTGTACATCGTAATAATAAATAATAACATCACTATCGCACATACCAAAATTGAAGAAACAAATATCGCAAGAATGAATATTCCCAAATACTCTATCGATGGTGGCAAACTAAGCCTATATGGTTCAGGAAGAATAAAGGCAACCAATAATACTGGCGCAAATCTCAAAAGCACAGCAATAATCTTCTTTGAATAAATCTTTACATACCACTTAAAATAAAAATTATCTGGTCTAACAAGTTCATACGCTAAATTTCCATTTTTTATCATTTCAAATAATTTTGGATCTTTTTCACTCGGATAAACAAGAGAAAAGAAAGCCTGTTGTAACCACATATAATTTACTAAGTTACATAAAGAAATTGGCGTGCTCCCATCTCCTGAAGAATAAAAAGCAATATATACTTCTATAAAAACCATGCCAAAGAAAAATTGTGTAAGTAGTCCTGCTATAGCAGCACTTCTATATTGCAAATTTGTAAGGCATCTAAGCTTAAAATAAGTAAAATACTTTTTCATACATTGTAATCCTCATAAAGTTTCAAGATAATATCATCTATTGTTTCATTATCAACATCTAAATCTTCTAAATTATAAGAATTACTAACATAATTAATAAAAGAAGAAATTGTTATTATATTAGTATTTATAACAAATTTATAAACACCATCACTAAACTTTCTTTTTACAATACCATTAAATTCAATATCCCCTATTCTATCTCCAGTAATAATACTTACTGTTTTATAACTCCCATACTTCTTCCTAAGTGAATCTATTGCTCCATCATAAAGAATTTTACCCTTTCCTATCAGGATTATCCTTTTAGCCAAAGCCTCAATGTCACTCATATCATGAGTAGTTAAAATAACCGTAACATGATTCTTCTTATTAATCTTTTCAATAAAATTACGAACTATAACTTTGCTCTTTGCATCAAGCCCAATTGTAGGTTCATCTAAAAAGAGTATTTTAGGCTTATGTAGTAATGAAGCACATAGTTCACATCTCATTCTTTCTCCTAAACTGAGTGTTCGAACTGGTTTTTTAATTATTTCTTCAATCTCAAGCAATTTAACAAGTTCATTTTTTGTCTTTAAGTATTCATCTTCATCTAACGAATAGATATCCCTTAACAAATCAAAAGTATCTTCTGCTGGAATATCCCATTCAAGTTGACTTCTTTGACCAAATACAACGCCAATTCTCTTGACATATTTTTTTCTGTCAGCACTAGGATTTAAACCATCAACATTAATTTTTCCAGAACTAGGAAGAAGTATTCCCGACAACATTTTAATCGTCGTACTTTTCCCAGCACCATTTGGGCCAATGTATCCAACGATTTCTCCTTCGTTAATATTAAACGAAATGTTATCTACTGCATTAACGTATGTATAATCCCGTTTAACAAACGACCTTAAAGCAGCTTTTAATCCGCTGCTTCTTCTTGAAACTCTAAAAGTTTTACTCAGGTTGTCCACACATATAAGCGACATTTTAAATTCACATCCTTTCTTACAACGCAAAAAACCACATATTAAAATATGTAGCCACATGATGTATTTAATATAAAGTTTTTTGCAAAATGTCATCTTAATTATAATTGATAAATAAAACACATGTCAATAAAAAAACACTTAAACAAAGTGCTTTCTATAAAAAACTTATTACCTCTAATATTTCTTCAGTTCTTTCCCTATTTCTAGGATTATCATACATATTATTTTGAATAAGCTCTTTAAGATTCACAAAAAGAACTTCCTCCAGTTTATTTAAATCATAATTTTTTTTGCAACTATCAATCACATAGTAATTTCTATAAATCATTTTTTCTCCAATAAGTGGATGATCTTCAACATAATTATTTACAATTGCAAAAGGTTTAAGTTCAGAAAAAATTGTCTTATCACCTTTTACAAAATCATACGTACCATAATTTAAATTTAAGTAAATTTTTTTATAAGAATCAACAACTAAAACATAAACTTTTTCTTCTATAACATTTGCTTCTTTATCTGGAAATACATTTCCCTTATTAGCAACATACAAATCATCTTTAACTACAACATCAAACTTATTCATAATTATCACGCCTCTAAAATTATTTTAGCAAATGTTTTTAAAAAAATCCAAAATCTTTAATAAATTAACATTATATTAACTAAAAATTTTTACAGAAATTAGACTTTTTTATAAAAAGTCCCTTGAAAAAGGTGTCATCGTGCAAAATTTAAAAAAACCACTTGACATTTTAAAATCTAAAAAATAAAATTAGTAAAAAAACTAATTAAATCTTTACATTTATCTTGCATGAATTTACATTTGTTTGCTATAATTTAGGTAGAAACAAGGTGAAAATATGAAAAAGAATTTAAAAGGTTTTATCACAATTGGTATCGGAGTTTTCTGCTTAATTGGTTCCTTACTAATTAACCGCTATGCAGATATAGACGATGTATTTTGTGTCGTCCTTATGACATTTTCACTTATAATCGAAATTTATGGACTATTTCAAATAATAAAAGACACTTACAACTAGTGTTTTTTTTAAATGTGAAGTATAATTAAAATGGTGATAAAATATGTTTAAAATTGCTGTCAAAGAAGCGTTAAATTTTACAAGACCTCTCGCAACTGGTTTTTATTACTTTGATAAAAAAATAATTAACGGCTTATCAACATTAATTGTTTTAAATAATGAAGGAGATATTTTAACAACTGCAAGCATAGCTTCTCTATTTAAACTGCAAGACGAACTAAAAGAAACATACTTACCAATCTACGAAGAACTAAAAAGTTTAAAAGGAAGAAAACTTACAAAAAAACTTGATGAATATGGTATTAAAGATGAAACGTTAACTGATATTTTAAATGTCATAATTGATATTGCTGAAAATCCAGGAAAAGTAAATATTATAAAACACGAATACTTAAATTTAGCAGTTATCAAATTCTCAAATCATGAAAATGTTCTCGTAAAAGATTTTCCTAAATTTAACAAAAATTATGAAATAGGTCAAAGCACATGCACAGTAGGTTTTGCTTTTCCAGAATATAAAGCATTTACTTATGACGAAGAAAATAAAACACTTAAAAGCGATTTCAAAGTAATGAACTTTCCTATTTTCCCAGTTGAAAGCATCATCACAAGAAATATCTTTGATGCAAAAGAAAATATATCAATGTTTGAGTTATCATCCCCAGTTGAAGACGGAATGGAAAGTGCACCAGTCTTGAACACTAATGGAGAAATTTTAGGTATTGCTCTAGGTAACAAAAAAACTGGCAACCGCACCCTAAGTTATGCAATAACATCATCAATTATCACAAAATTTTTAAAAGAAAATAATATAAAATATGAAGAGGTAAACAATGAATAATAATCGTGGAAATATAATAATAATCGAAGGCCCACAAGGCGTTGGTAAAAGCACAATGGCAAACTTTTTAAGAGATAACCTAGCATCATCAAATCTTTATAGATTAACTGGTATTAAAGATAAATCTCAAACAGGTTATGCCAAAAACAAAAAAATGTATCTTAACTTACTAAACTATATGGAAACTTTAGAAGAAACCGAACTAAACTTAATCTTTGATCGCACGTTCTTCACTGAACAAGTATATGGAAGTTTAGGATTTAAAGACTACAAATTTGATGACGTATACAAAAGACTAGTTCAAAAACTTAACGACCTAGATTACAACATTTACTTTGTAGTGTTATATCTAGAAGATACATCTCTTTATGAAAAAAGACTAGTTCGTCAGCATCATCAATATCAAGCATTCTCCCTAGAAAGTAGTATTAAACAACAAAATGCTTATTTAAAACTTGCTGATGATTTAAACATGCCAAATATAAAAGTACTTAAAATTGCCACAGATAACTATGAAGAAGCGTATAACAAACTTATAAATTCTATTCCAGTTTTAAATGGCATAAAATATACACAAGAGGTAAAATGAAAAAAAGAATTAAACTAAAATACGGAAATATCTTCTTAATATTAATTATTCTCGGATTAATTTCATATATTATTATTAGTATTATAACCCCTGAAAAGGAGTCTGATGATAATATGAATAAAACTAAAACCACTAATACTACAAGTAAAACAACTACTACCGAAACTACCACGACGACTGCAAAAGAAACTACAACTAGTAAAAAAACAACTACTACAACCACTACTAAAAAAGTTATAAGTAGTCAAACAAATAAGACTGGTAAAACATCAAAAGGCTATACAGTCGAATACAAAGATGGAGCATATTATGTTGATGGATACTTAATCGTTAACAAAACATATCCATTAGATAGCACTTGGAAACCTAAAAACACATTTAAAAGCGTTCCAAATAACGGATTTGCAAGAGAACCATTAAACTCCGAAGCTTACGAAAACTGGAAACAAATGAAAAGTGATGCTGCTGCACTAAACTTAAATTTATGGGCTCAAAGTGGCTATCGCTCATATGATTACCAAAACGACTTATATAATGGTTATGTTAAAAGAAAAGGCAAAACAGCAGCAGATACCTTCTCAGCAAGACCAGGACACTCAGAACATCAAAGCGGTTTAGCATTTGATTTAAATACTATTGATAGTTCATTTAAAAACACAGATGAAGGAAAATGGGTAGCAAAAAATGCTTATCTATATGGATACATCTTAAGATATCCAGAAGGAAAAACAAATGAAACCGGTTATATCTATGAACCATGGCATATAAGATACGTTGGTAAAGAACTAGCAAAAGCTCTTTATAACAATGGAGACTGGATAACAATGGAAAGCTACTTTGGAGTAACATCAGAATATGACAATTAACGAATATAAAAACGAAATAATAAAGCTTCAAAAAGAAGATACTAAAAACGCTATCAAAAAAGGCTTTAAAGACAAAATAAAATGGTACAATTTCATTAAAAATGAACCAAATGATACCATCGCTCTATCCATAATAAATCTTGCTAAAATATGCGATATTAATCCATTAATAACTGCCGAACACTTTGATGCAACAATGATAACCCGTGTATCTCATATGCTTAGTATAAAGTAACGCAAAATATGCGTTCTTTTTATTTTAAAAGCACCTAAAAAATTGTATAATAAACAATGAAAGGAAGTAACAAATGAAGCAAGACTATATAATCGTACCTCAAAACTATAAAAAAAGTCTTATTAAAAAATTAAGTAAGCAAAATAATTTATACAAAGCCAAAATTCTTGGAATAGACGAAGTAACAAAAAGACTTCTATTTGATTATGATGAAAAAACAATTTATTATCTTATAAAAGAAAAAAAATACTCATATGAAAACGCTAAAGAACTAATTAAAAACATATACTTTATCAAAAACACAAACTATCAAAATGACAAACTAAATAACTTAGTAACACTTAAAAATGAACTTCTTGAGAAAAATCTTCTTACTACAGATAAGTTTTTTAAGAACTCAATTAAAAATAAAAATGTTGAAATCCAAGGATTTATTAACATTGATAAATGGACTATGCACATCATTGATTTATTGAAAGGAACTGCTAATGTAACAATCACAAATATTCCTGATAAAAACTACACACACCCAGTATATGAGTTTACAAACATTAATAATGAAATTGAGTTTATCGCTAATGACATAATCCAAAAGAATCTTGATTTAAACAAAGTATATATAGCAAATATCAATGCAGACAACACCAGTGTAATCAAACGTATTTTTGCGAACTACCACTTACCAATCAATATTGAAAGCACAAAGACACTATACGAAACAACTGAAGGACTAAACTTTTTAAATAATCTAGATTTAGAAAAAGTGCAAAATGAAGAAATTAAAAATGGGATTATTAAAGTTTTAAATAAATACAGTTTCATCAAAGATATCACTGAAATTAAAGGCATCTTAAAAGAAGAATTTAAACACACAAAACTTAAAAGTGAAAAACTTACAAACTCTATTAATATAATAGACCTTAAAAATAATATCCCAGAAGAAGACGATTATATCTATTTAATAAACCTAAATAAAGAAACAATTCCTCATAATTATAAAGATGAAGATTATATCTCAGATATAGAGAAAATGCCTTATTTAGATCAAACATATCAAAAGAACAACAATGAATTCATCATCTGGAAAAGAATAATTAATAATACTAAGAATTTAATTATTACAACAAGTAAGCAGAACTTAAAAGGCAGTACTAAAGCTTCCCCACTTATCGAAGAATTTAAACTAGAAGTTATCAAAAAAGATTACATACCAAGCACGTATTCTAATCAAAGTAACAAGTACAATTTAAGTTCACTTCTAGACGAATATATAAAATACGGAACCTTCAACATAAACATCCCTATATTATTAAACACATATAAAAATATAGAATATATGACATATGATAATACATACCACAAAATAAACTTTACTTACGACAAATTAAACCTATCATATACTAAATTAAATACTTACTATGAGTGTCCTTTCAAATATTACTGCTCATATATTCTTAAATTAGATAATTATGAACAAACCTTTGATGCTTATGCAGGCTCTTTATGCCATCATATATTACAAAACATGTTCAAAGAAAATTTTAATTTTAATACAGAAGCAGAAATCTATCTTAAAGAAAATCCATTTAACCTAACTTTAGAAAACAAAATTTTCTTAAATAAAATGCTAGAAGAACTTAAAAACGTTATTAAAAATATTAACTCACATTTAAACATTACTAACTATAAAGAAATAGAATGTGAAAAAAATATTGAAATTACAAAAAACAAAATTAAATTTGTTGGTATTATAGATAAGATAATGAAGTATGATAACAAAATAGTTTTAATCGACTACAAAACTGGCGAAACAGATATTGATTTAAGACTAGCTCCATATGGCCTAAAACTCCAGCTTCCAACATATATTTACCTAATTCAAAACTTATATCCAAATAGTAAAATTGTCGGTATCTATCTGCAAAATATCATAAGCCCAATTATCAATTTTAAACCTGGGAAAACAAAGGAAGAACAAATAAACGACCACCTAAAACTAAATGGTTACACTATTGGTAATGAAAGTCTTATATCTGAGTTTGATCCAACCTACGAAAACAGTGAGTATATTAAAAGTATGACTCTAACACAAAATGGATTTAGTAGATACGCCAAAATACTTACTGAAGATGAATTAAAATACTTAGGAACATTTGCTGAAGAAAAAATAGACGAAATGATTAAAAATATAGATAATGCAAACTTCAAAATAGAACCTAAAATTAAAGGTATTGACAACATTAGCTGCAAATTCTGTAAATATCAAAGCATCTGTTTTAAAACTGAAAAAGATAACAAGTACATATGCCCAGACGAAGAATTAAAATTTTTAAGAGGTGATGAAAATGCCTAATTGGACAAAAGAACAAGAACTAGCAATCAACACTGAAGGAAGCAATATTATCGTATCAGCTGGTGCTGGTTCTGGTAAAACTGCCGTACTAACTGAGCGTGTAATAACTAAACTTAAAAAAGGCGTTCACATAAATGAACTTCTAATCTTAACATTTACAAATAATGCAGCGGCAGAAATGAAAGAAAGAATTAAAAAAGCAATTAGCAAACTTCCAGAACTATCTGAAGAAATGAATCTAATTGAAACTGCTAACATAACAACATTTGATGCCTATGTCTTATCTCTAGTAAAAAAATATCACTATTATCTAGGGCTAGATGCTGGCCTAAGTATCATAGATGCATCCATAATTAAACTAGAAAAGAAAAAACTAATTGATAAAATATTTGAAGATAAATACCAAGAAAATAATAAAGACTTTATTAACTTCATAACAAAATACTGTGTCAAAAATGACAAACTTCTTAGAAAAAAAATTCTCGCAATAGACTCATCCCTAGACCTACTTATCAATAAAGAAGACTTTCTAAATAATTATATTGACAACTATTATACTGACAAAAACCTAGAAAATCTATTTAACTCATATGAAAAACTTATTCTAAATAAAATAAATTCAATAAAAAACAGTCTTGAAAATCTAGGTTATGAAATAGAAGAAAAAACATATCAAAAATTCTTTGCAGTTCTAGAGCCACTAATAAAAGCACAAGACTACAATACTATCAGACTATCACTAGACTTCACAATGCCTAGACTACCTAATGGTTCTGGTGAAAAAGCTAAATATTATAAAACTCAAATTAGTGAAATTACCAAATCTATAAAAGAACTATGCTACTTTGATAAAGAAGTACTTATAAATAATTTAAGAAGTACTAAAAGTGATGCCAAAATAATTGTTGATATCATCAAAGTTTTACACAAAGAAACCGAAAATTACAAATATTCAAAAAATATGTTTGAGTTTAACGACATTAGTAAACTAGCAATTAAACTAATAAAAACGAACGAAGAGGTCCGTACAAATCTTAAAAATTCATTCAAAGAAATCATGATCGACGAATATCAAGATACAAGTGATATGCAAGAAACCTTCATCTCCCAACTAGAAAATAACAACGTTTATATGGTTGGTGATGTTAAACAATCTATCTACCGTTTCCGTAACGCTAACCCAGATATCTTCAAAATAAAATATGATAAATATAAAAACGAAGATGGCGGAAGAAAAATAGATTTAAATAAAAACTTCCGTTCAAGAGAACAAGTCCTAGACAGTATCAACGACATCTTTAATCACATAATGGATGACTTTATCGGAAACGCTAACTACCACAAAGAACACCGTCTAATCTTTGGTAACCAAGGCTTTTACATCTTTGGTAGTAACAAAAATAATAACAATCTAGAAATTTATAACTACGAAAAAGACAAAGATCACACTAAAGAAGAAATTGAAGCATTCATTATTGGAAACGATATTAAAAAGAAAATTAAAGATAAATACCAAGTACTAGATGATGAAGTTCAAAGAGATATAACATTCAAAGACTGTTGTATTCTCATGGATAGAACAAGCAGCTTTGATACCTATAAAAAAGTATTTGACTATCTGCAAATTCCCCTTAATATTTACAAAGACGAAGATATTCTTTTCACAGATGAAGTATGCTTAATAAATAATATTCTAGGACTAATAATAAACATCAAAAATAAATTAAACAACGTAGACACTAATTTTTACTATACCAGCATTGCTCGTAGTTACCTATATAACCTAGATGACAATATAATTTACAATAATCTTATAAATAAGCAATTAACTACTACCGAAATATATCAAAAATGCCTAGAAATTAGTAAAAACATCGATAGTATGAGTAACACTGAAATAATTGAAACCATCATCAAAGACTTTAACTTCTATGACAAAATGATTTCTAAAGGTAACATCCTATATAGAAGTATTATTCTTAACAATCTTCTAGAAAAAGCCCAAAGTTTAAATGACGTTGGTATGAACATCTATGACATGAAAGACTTCTTTGAAAACCTAATGGAAAACTCTGAAGTAATTAAACTACCCGCAATAATCAGTGACTCAAACTCTGTAACAATTACCAACATTCATAAATCCAAAGGATTAGAATACAAAATATGCTACTTCTCTGGTTTCCATAAAGAATTTAACTTAATGGATGTTAAAGATAAAATTTTATATAACGAAAAATATGGTTTAATAATGCCTAGCTATAATGAAGGCTTCTCTAATACATTTATAAATACAATCTTTAAAGAAGATAATTTAAGAAATGAAATATCCGAAAAAATAAGACTTCTATACGTAGCACTTACTAGAGCAAAAGAAAAAATGATTATTGTAACAAGCCTTGACAGTGACAAAATCTATGTAACAAACAACGAAAAAGTAATTGATGACTTAGACCGTATGAAATATAAATCATTTAAAGATATCCTCAACTCAGTCTATGAATACATAGAAAAATACATCACAAACGTTAATATTCCCGAGATTAATGATGACTACAAAATATCAAAAAATATTAACTTAGATGGCCTAATAAATACAAATGAAACAATAACCGTAGAAGAAAAAGAATTTCAAACAAGTTCATTAGAAGAAAAACACTTTTCAAAAGAAACAAGTAAACTAATCACTGAAGAAGAAAAAAATAACATGAACTTTGGTACAGAAATGCACTACATGTTAGAAAACACTAACCTTCAAAATCCCGATTACACTTTACTTAGTCCTATTGAAAAAAGCATCCTAGAAAACCTACTTAAAAATGACATCTTTAAAAATATAAACAATGCTGAAATATATCAAGAATATGAATTTATAGATGATAATGAAACAAGTGAAAAAACAGGTGTTATTGACCTCATGTTAGAGTATAATGACCATATTGATATAATTGACTACAAACTTAAAAACATTGCTGATAATGCCTATAAAAAGCAATTAAATGGATACAAAGAATATATCAAGAATAAAACTCACAAACAAGTAGACACTTACCTTTACTCACTACTAGATAGAACATTAACCAAAATTGATTAATGTTCTTTTTTCTTGACTAAATGTAAATAATCACCTATATTAATAAACATGAATGAAGAACAACAAAAAGCAGTACTATCACTTAATGATACCCTCCTCATCGCTGGTGCTGGTTCTGGTAAAACACATACCATAATTAATAAAATAAACTACCTAATAGATAATAACATCTACAAAGAAAAAGAAATCTTAGTTATCTCTTTTACAAATGAATCCGTAAATGACATTAAAAGAAAATGTGATAAAGAAATAGATATCACCACATTTCATAAACTAGCTATAAATATTATCAAAGACGAAAACTACCATTTAGCTGGTAACACCCTAGACTATATCATTAATGAATACTTTGAAAGCTATGCTAAAACAAATAAAAAAACAAATCAAATAATTAAAAGAATATGTATTGAAACAACCATTTCAAATCTAAAAACTTACATCAAAACATTTATAAATCTGTACAAAGCCAACTATTCCTCAATTAATACACTATGGAATCTTTATAATAAATCACACTTCATAAATAAAGACTACTTAAAAATCATCCTAGATATTTATCTAATCTATCAAAGAGAACTAGAATCATCTGGTACTCACGACTTTAATGATTTAATAATAAATGCTGAAAAACTTATATCAAACAACATTAAAAAAGTACCTTATAAGTTTATTATAATCGACGAATTTCAAGACACATCTTATACAAGACTTAACCTAGTCCTAGCAATTAAAAAAATAAATAATGCCAAAATATTCTTTGTTGGTGATGACTACCAATCTATCTATAGATTTAGTGGTCTAGATTTAAATATCTTTCTAAACATAAAAGAATACATACCAGAAATAACTATTTTAAAATTAGTAATGAACTATCGAAATAATCAAGAAACAATCAACTTAGCAAATAAATTTATAATGCAAAATAAAAGACAGATTGAAAAAACAGTAATCTGTCAAAAAAATTTAAATAAACCAATAAAAATAGTTTACTTTTTAAATAAACAAACAATTATAAATAAAATTATCCCCAACCTCTTTGGTACAACTCTTATAATGGGAAGAAATAATAAAGACAAGGATGACTACAATATTAAAGAAACTGAAAATCTAAAATTTTTAACTATCCATAAATCAAAAGGTCTGGAATTTGATAATACCATCATAATAAATCTTGAAAACAAAACAAATGGATTTCCATCTAGAATACCTAATCCCAAACTATTAAATAAAATAATTAAAACAGCCTCTTACCCAGATGAAGAAGAAAGAAGACTCTTCTATGTTGCTCTTACTAGATCAAAAAACTATACTTACCTACTAGTACCTAAAAACAACCCATCTATATTTATTACAGAAATTAAAAAATACGGAAAAGAATATATTGAAGAAATTAATCTTTAGAATAATAAATTTTTGTAATTGGATATCCTTTACTATATATCATTTCCTTATATTCAGTACTACTTTTACTATCTAAGTAATTACTAAAATCCTTCATAAAAATTTTCACATTACCACCCATATAATCAAAACAATCATTATAAGAACAAACTCTATCAAAATATTTATCTGACACTTTATCACTAAAATTAAGTGTAGTTACACCTTCAGGATACACAACATCACTATTTTCATAAGCATAACTTTTACTAAAAACTAAATAACTTAAAACTATTCCATAAAATAAAAATAAATTAAAAACAACATACTTCCTCATACACATCAGTATTATTATTCCCAAATAAGAAAAATATAAACAAAAAAAGGACTATTTCCAGTCCCATTTAAACTCTTTATAAGCCTTAATATAATTATACCTGATCTTTAATAAAAGTAACTTTCTTAAGAAACCATTATCCTTTTTATAATTAAGTGCTTCTGTTCTATCTTTCCACATAGATAAAGCCTTCTTCTTAAACTCTTCATTTGTAATATACTTCTTAACTACACACTTAGGTACAAACGTCTCAAGTACTTCCTTATCACAAATCTTATATTTAAGTTCCTTACCTTCAATTAAATCCTTATAAAGTAACTCAATCAAATTAAATCCAGCAGGTGTTATATAATAAGAACATCTTCCTTGTCTAGCATTAATCTCCATTACTTTATACTTACCATCTCTAGCATCATACTTCATATCAAATTCAGCAAATCCTTGATATCCTATTTTCTCAGTAAACTTTCTAATCTTCTCAATTTGCTCTTCTACTCCAGGATACTGTGAATACCCATTAATAATAACTGCCGCATTACCAATCATTCTAGGAGCATGCTCCTGTAACCCTATTTGAGCAAAAGAAACCATCTTTACCTTCTTATTCTTATCTGCATAAACTACTGCATCAAATAAATGTGAATCATCACCAGGAATATACTCTTGAATAATAATTGTATCCGTATAATTACCCTTCTTAAACTTATCAATAACATCAAGTAACTCTTCCATCGTATCTAACTTATAAATCTTCTTCTTACCAACAAAATTAATATGTTTAAATAAAATAACATTTGCTGGTTTAACAATTACCGGGAAAGTTATATCTTCTGGTTTAATCTCTTCATTCTTAGTACAATCATAATAAATACTTCTTGGTAAATCAATTACACTATCTGCATACGTCTTATAAAAGTCTTCCTTATTAACTAAAGTATGTTGTAACTTAACACTAGGATAATTAAAGAAAAATTTACTCTTAAGCTTACTCTTATTCTTTGCTATAAACTCACCATAAGTCTCATTACTACTAACAAGAAGTATTTTCTCCTTCTTATGCTCTTCATAATACTTATCTAATTCACTTAAAAATACTTTTTCATCCCATAGATTCTCTACATACTTAATATTTAAAATCTTAGTATATCTCGTATAAGCAAAAGGCTTCTCACCAGGAATTATAATACTAAGCAAATCTGCTTTCTCTCCCGTAAACTCATGATAACATCTAGCTAAATAATAAGCATTAATATCATTTCCAATAATAAGTGCTCTAAACTTCTTCATCTTCTATCCTCTTTCCATTATAAATATAAACTCTAGGTACCCTGTATGTAACACTGCAGATTAACTTATACACATTAACTCCAGTATATCCAGCAATCTCACGAATACCAATCATATCACCAAATATAATAACCTCATCACCTAATTTAACATCATCATCAATTATAACAGAAGTTATATCCATATAATTAGTAATAGTTTTATACTTCTTACCATTAATCTCTACATAATATGGTTTAATAAGTGCAAAATCAGCAAAGCCATAAGGAAGAATCCCTATCTTAATATTAGACTTAGCATCATACATACCACCATATCCAACACCTTCTCCAGGTTTAATCTCTTTTATCTCCATCACATTAGTAACAAACTTAAATGCAGTATTTAACTTTAAAGGACTAACATCCGGAACATACTTCTTAAAAGTTAACTTATTAAAAAGTTTTCTCTTCCAAGAAAGTGGAAATGATCTTTTCGCAAATCCATACATTACAACACCTAATCTTACCCCATTCGCAAAATCAAATGCCTTATGTTGCTCCATCGTCAAACTTCTATCCAAATGAACAATATCTACCTTACTTAAATCTATATCCTTAGTTATATCTTTGAATCTAGATACCTCTTTATTTAGCTCTTCACCTACTCCAGAATATAACTGAGTAAACACACCCTCCATATATAAATTCTTATCTGAATTATTATAAATATAAGAAGCTAACTCACTAGACTTAACACCAAATCTATTCATTCCCGTATCAATCTTCAAATGAAACTTAACCCTTATTTTCTTTTTCTTAATCTCATCAAAAATATCTTTGTTATCTATCGTTATTGTAATATTTTTTTTTGAAGCAACCTCAGCATCACTAGCACTAACTGGTTCTAAAACTAATACAGGAACATCACTATATCTTTTTCTAACCTCCAATCCCTCTTCTAAAGTAGCAACTGCCAAATAATTAATGCCGGCCTTAAGCATATACTTAATAACTCCTAACCCATGCCCATAAGCATTAGCTTTAACCACTCCAAAATAATACTTATAAGAAGAATACTCCTTTATTATTGCTTTAACATTATCCTCAATAACATTACAATCAATAAGCGCATATGTCTTTCTATACATCAAATCACAACCTTAATTCACAAAAAATTATATCATTTATTACTATTATTTACAATAAAATGGGCTTTATTCTAGCGTGTAAAAAAGAATTACTTGCATTTATAGTAAAAATAATGTATAATACTTATCACAAAAGAAAGAAACAAATATATTTACTTTATTAGATATATTTGGTATAATTTCAATGTAAAGTAGATATATTATTATTGTAGATAACATTTCTACGCTTGGTCTTAGTAAACTATTTATAGTATAAAGGACCAAACCCGAGTAGGCGCCAAGCGCCGCTTAAAAAAGCAACCATATGGTTGCTTTTTTAATTATTTATAATCTTTTTTTATTTAATTCTTTAGATATTTTTCTCAATTCATTATTTCCAAAAAAATATAATTCTGCTTTTTCATATTTAATATTTTTTTCATGCTTATAAAGTGCTTTATCAACAAAAGTCAACATATCAGAAACTTGAAAAAGCCTTTTCTCTTCATGATCAAAATCCGCCTTATGTTCATATGAACTAAATCTTATAAATAAAGAATCTAATATATACCCAAGTGGGGCTTGACCATTATCATAATATAAAACTATTTTATCAAATTTACTAAAATAGACTTCATTAGCTTTAATCATCTTATTAATTTCATTAATTATATGTTTTCTTAAAACTGAACCATTATCTATATATTTTTTATCAATTATAATTGTATGATATTTTACTGGAATTTTTCTTGAAAATTGATATATTGAATTAAAAATACTTTTTTTGATTTTTATATTATATTTCGAATAAACACCCCTATGCATAATTAAATCTGCCATATGAATCATTCCTGTATATCCAATTCTTTTCAAACGCATATTTAAATTATTTAATTCATTACTTATATCATTGTCCTGTTCATGAAAAGTAAAAGAAATACCATAAAGTAAAGATGCACCTTCACCATACCCAAACTCTCCAGTTTCATCAACAAAAATATTCAATCGTTTCATATAAACACCCGCCTGACTAAATAAAATTATATCATTTTTATATTTCAAAGACTAGAACAATTTATTTTTTTCTTACTCTTTACAAAAGACACAACTTTAGCTTCACTAGAATATATAAAACTTAAAAAATCTGCAATTGAAATATCAGCCTTAAATGTAGTTTCACCTTCATAAATATCTTCAAACAATATCCTAACATCATCAAAAGAACCACTTTGAATAACCGTATACTTACCATGAGCAATACTATTTCTTATTCAATTAATAATACCCCTGTTATAGACAAGTAAACTATTGTCAGTTACATAATCTACTGCATCATCATAAGTTGCTTTAACTGATGCTACATCACTAATCATAGTTGCTTCTAAAATCTTATCATTATTTAAATTAGCACTAAGTACTGCCTGTGCCTTAGTATTTCCGCTTAACTTAACCGCATTTAAACTCTCAGTATTTTTCTGTATCTTACTTTGAATAGCAGCAAGTCTTTTAGAAGCTCCCATATAAGTTTCCTTATAACTATCTATTGGCCCATTATCTGGCTTTAAATAACTAACATTAAATGCCGAAAAATCTAACGTACTATAATCAAATCCAGTATTATCTCCACTAGTAAAAGCATTCTCATTATCTAACAAATCATCATGTAAATATCCAAACAAAGTATTAAATAAACCAATTGAAGCCACAGCAAGTTCTTCATTACTAGCAACAAAAAAATTACCATATTTATTTGCTATATAATTACTAATTTTATCCTTATCAGTAGATTGCAAGTCATATGCAGCCTCAAGTAATATAAAGTCATTAAAAGAAGCACCAATCTCACTAAACTTCTTTCCTTCCGTAACTCTCTTTAAAACTTTATCACCTATAGCATTAACTGCTTCAGGATATTCTTGATTCTTTAATACTTCAAATAAACTATCTGCAAACTCATCAAGATCATCAAACTTAACATATCCTACATTCCAATCAAAATCATACTTGTCTTTTATTCTATCTTTAAACAAAGTAAAAACTTTTAAATTAGTAGTATTTTTATAAGCATCAATTACCTCATCTAACATATCCGCTAGATCCTTACTAATAATTACCCCATCTTTACTTTTCAAAGTAACTTCCACCTTTTTAAAATTAGATATAACTCTCTTAACCTCTTTACTATCTTTTAAAGGTTTAGTTCTATTTTTTTCTGCCTTTTCATTCATAACAAAACTTTTCTCACAAACTTTCATTTTTACTCTTCTAAAATAATTCTTAAGAGAATAAATAACAAAAGTAGCAAGCTTATCTATATTTAGTTTTACTCCTCTTCCAGCAAAATCTAAAATAACCCTGTTATGTTCTAAATCAAACATAAAATTGCCATGAGCAAGCTTATTACGAATCATCGCAACTACAGTCGCGGCATCACTAAAACTATAACCGTCTATTACATAACAATTATCAGTCTTGGTTGCTATCATACTAACCGACTTAGCTAATTCATCTGCAAATATCTGTGTCTCAAACTTAAGTTCCGGAGCCTTTGTAACAATCTCTTCCTTTATTCCAAGAAGTATATTACTAATAAGTGCTACTCTAGCTGCATTATAATTCTTCTTATCAAGAATATAACTGCCATCATACTCATCACCCACAAACTGATTAAGTAAAAATAAAGAATAAGCTTTCGCCCCAGAATAATAATCTAACATACTATCAATTTTATCCATAAAAATCACCTGTCTCTTTTAAATTATATCATATCACAAAAAAAGGATAAAACATTACCCTTCATTCTCATCAAAACTCATATTATTCTCATAATTAGTAATAATAACTTCCTTAACCTTACCCCTCTTCTTACCATTAGAATTAATATTACGATTAGCTTCAATAACATAAATATTATAATCTTTATATAGTTCACTAATTAAACTAGTCTTATTATTGGATAGCATTACATAACAGCCCCTATCACTTAGCTCTTTAAACACCCTAGCAAGTCTAACTTGTTCATTCTTACCAAAGCCTTCTTCAGTATAACTATTAAAAATAGAAGTATCTGAATCATACGGTGGATCAAAATAAATAAAATCCCCTTTCTTAGCATCTTTAACAGCTTCTTCAAAATCAACAGAAAGCATCTTTACATCATTATAATTAAAATATCCACAAATAATTCCTAAATTCTGCCCCTCATAAGTATTAACACTAATTTTCTTGCCAAAAGGAACATTAAACTCATTCTTACTATTAACTCTATATAACCCATTAAAACAAGCCTTATTTAAATAAATAGTTCTAGCAGCCCTCTTATAATCAGGAAGTCTATTAAACTTAGCCTTATCCCTATCTAAATTTCTAATTTGATAATAATATTCTTCACTATGATTAGCTTCATGATGATTAAGTTCTCTGCACATCGCATCAAACTTCTTAGCATCCTTCAAACACTCATACACATTCATAAGCTCTTTATTACAATCGTTAATAACCGCACTTCTAGGCGATAACTCAAAAAGCAAAGCCCCACCACCAACAAATGGTTCATAATAAGTATTAAACTCATTAGGTGCATAAAACTTTAACTTATCAATAATCTGTCTCTTACCACCAGCCCACTTAACAAAAGGCTTTCCCTTTATCATTTACATCACCTCATATAGATATATTTTATCATAAAGTAAGGAATACACCAAAAGAAATCCTGAAAAAGTAGATAAATTAATAACTATAATGCATAATTATTAATAATAAACATACAATAAAAAAGCAATAATACAAAGATTGACATTAAAATCAAAATATTGTATTATTGTTATACCGGAGAGCAATCTTGTCAGGTCGATAGTTAGGATACGATTTTTTTAAATTAAACGTACTGTATTGTGCGTCGCCCTAACTGGGAAAAAGCCATTTTATGGCTTTTTTTCGTTATGGAAGAACAATAAATAAATCTGCTAAAGAATTCATCCCATCCAATTCTTCAATTGCTTTTTTTCTTATTGTACCAGCAAGTAAATCTGCTGCTTGAACAACATAACTTTTACCAGAATCTTGATAAGAAATTAAAATATCTAAATCAGAATAAACAATTGGCTTAATTAAAGAAGAATAATTAAAATTAACAATGCCATACTTTAGTTCTTCTATAAGACCATCATGTAAATTGTAATAACCATTACTCTTAGTACTTTGCTGATCAATATTAATGATTAGTCTAATTGGCTTATTAGGATCAATCTTTTCCTTACTTATTAAAAATAAAACAATTTCTTTAATTAATCTCCTAATTGAATAATCTATAAATCTTCCTCTAGCCGCTTTACTTTCTATAATATGTTCATAAACATCATCATTCTTTATAATAAGTCCAACAATAAAATATCTTTTAATATGGTTCATAAGTCGTCTTTTATCCGAAGGTTTAATATTCGTATTCTTAATTTCAGGACAATTATTATCACATAGACCATTACAATATCCACATCTAATATCTTTTACTATACTCCTATATTGAGTAATAAATTTATCCTTCTCTTTCTTCGAGAAAAAAACTAAACCACCATACACACTTACGTGTTCTTTACTAGTTAACTTTCCTGAATCATCTAAATTAATATAAATCTCTTGCTGACCGTCATTCATAAAACCTCCTGAAATATAATATACATTATATCATGAATAACTATCAAAGCAGACAAAGAAAATCTATATTTTAATCAAACTATATACAATCTTGTAATCGTTTACACCTAGCTTATCTTTTAAAACAGTAATCTTCCCATAATTATTATAATTTATATCAATTACTTTTGCCTCCTTAAGCGCCTTTAAAACTGCATAAAACTTATCTCTATCATCAGAAATTACTACCCCAAACCATTTATTCTTATTCATTTTAAAATTCTTAATCAAAGTAGTCTCTTCACCTGATAAAATAGAAAACAATATCCTTGACCCAAACGAAAATGACAAATTCTCATATCTTTTTACAACCTCAATAATAACATTAACAAGCTGTATAAATCTCATTCCACAAACATAAACATTATGAATATCAATACTATCATTATAAAATAAAATATCCACTTCTTCTCTATCTTGCGCATAATTACTAGGTAACATCATAGTATTACATCCAGTACCATCAGCCTTATAATTAGAACACCCAAGTATCCTAAAATCACTATCCTTATTATCTTTTCTGTTTTTAACAATCAAATACCCATCTACACAATTAGGACACTTTGATATAGACATCTTTCCACCCTTCAAATCATTAGTCACAAAACCACAAATCTCCGGATCATTTGAACATATCCATAATTTAGTAGTCTCTGCAATTCTTCTGTTTCCTCTAACCTGTAAAGGATACCCACAACAAGGACACTTAATTGAAGTGCCAACTTGTTTAATTGGTGAAAGCTTATCTCCAGAAATAAGAATATTTTTAAATTTATCTATAATTTCCAAAATAAACTGAGAAGGTTTATAAACCGGCGTTATTACAAACACTCTATTCTTAGTTCTAGTAAGTGCAACATAGAATAACCTTCTTTCTTCAGCATAATCAACTACTTCAGTATCCTTAATCACAAGCTTCATTACTGGATCATCAACTATTTTAGAAGGAAAACCCAATATAGCATCCTTACCATTAATAATAATCACATTATCATAACCAAGTCCCTTTGAAGAATGCGCCGTCAAATAAGTAAGTTTCAAGTTAGGATACTTAATCGACCTTATATTATTATTATAAAAACTAAAGAACTTTTCTTGCTTACCTAATTGATATCCTTCAAATCCATATCTGCCTATCAAAAGCACACTAGAATTTTCACCACTTGTCCTAACAATTAAATCAAGTGATTTCTCTATTGCCTTACACATTCTTTCAATTGGCGTATCACTTAACTCCTTATCATATCTATCATTATAAGACATAAGAATCACTGGATTCTTAATCGACTTATCACTCTTCAAATCCTTCTTTAACTGCTCATCATTAGACATTACAAATCCACCAGCAATATCAATAAGTTCCTGACTATTTCTATAAGTCTTTGTAATTCTTAAAACATCAGCATATCCCATCATTTCCTCAAACTTAGTAAATAACTCTATCTTAGAACCACTAAACTTAAATATGGACTGCCAATCATCACCAACTGCAACAATCTTTGCATCACTACATTTAGAAAGTCTCTCACACAAATCAAATCTTTGTAACGAAATATCTTGATACTCATCAATAAAAATATAATCATATGGTAACTTCTCATTATTATCTATTTTATCTTGAATAATCCCAGCAGCATTATTAATCATATCCTCAAAATCAATACACTTCTTTGCTTTAAGTTCAGTCATATAGGCCAAATAGCACTGATAACAAATACTAATAAATAACTTAGTTCTCTCATCATTAACAGTAATCTTCCATTCATCAAACTTAGAAGCCGAAAAATTATTTGTTTTAAATCTAGATATAAATACACAAACTAACTGAACAAATTTATTAAAATACTTATCCTCTATATTTTTAACAATCGCACTATAAATCTCTTTATTATTTTTCTGCTCAAAAGATATGCCAGCTCTTTTTAATTCTTCCTTCAAATGTGTAATAGTATCCATGCCATCTTTATACTTAGAAAACGTATAAATAAGCTTAGTCCCATGCTTCTTATGTAAAAGAATCTTATCATTAACATGTCTCTTATAAAGTTCTAGTTCTTCATCAGAAAACCTTCCATTTTTGCCATCTTCAGATATTCCAAAATGTTCTATATATATTTCCTTATCATTTTGCCTTATCACAAAATCAGGACAATATGGCTTAATTGTATCCCTAAACCCATACGGATAAACCGGCTCATATTCATAATCAATGCCATTTATAAAGAAAAAATTAGCTATCCTGCACTCTTCGGTACTACGCACCTTTTCACTTTTTATAGTTCTTTTATTTTTCTCTTGTAACTCTTTATAATTATTAACAGTATCAACTATATCAGAACGCATTGTAGTACAATCATTTTTACTAAGCTCATTAATAAGCAAAGAAAGATCCCCTTCACCACGTGGCACTTCTAAATAACTCGCAAAAAATAATAAAATATTCTTTACAAAAGACTCATCATTTACATTATTAATTAAATACTTCTTAATAACACTAAACATAACCTCACTAGAAACAACATTATACTTCTCATTATCATTATTTCTAATTATTGTATTAGCTATAGAATGAAATGTTGATATATTAACCGGAAGGCCTAATCTCTTACACCTATCGGCAAGTTCCTTAGTAGCTTTACGAGTAAAAGACACTATAAGAATTCTTGATGGATCTACATTTTTCTTATCAATCAAATATTTAACTTTAGCTTCAATTGTCGTAGTCTTTCCAGAACCAGCACCGGCAATAACTAAAGTATAATCTTCATCAGACAAAACAACTCTTCTTTGTTCTTCATCTAGACGTATATTAGGATCATCTTTAATTAAAACATTATCTAAATATTCTTTATCTAAAGATAGATGCTCATTTACAAAATTAGTATTATGAAGTTTAACATTATATTCAGTACTCGCATAATAACCAAGTAGTCCACATAACTCAACATAATCAGTTCGATTATTTTTACACCATGCAAGTAAAACATTTTCATCCTTCATAAGCATCAACTTATTAAAAACTTCATTAATTTCATTATAAATACCCAAATAACACTTTTTTGAAATAAAACTATCCTCATTAAGAAGCAACTCTAACTTTCTTTTATACTCACTAAAAATAACATACTCATTAGAATCATTACTATATCTTTTAAACAAACCCATAATCATCAACTCACTAAAATAATTCTATCAAATATTAACAAAAAAATCCGCAAATATTAAAAATTTACAGAAAATAATACAATCATAATATACAATCATAATATATTTAACCAAACATAATTTTAACAACCTATTTTTCATTTTCCAGTATAATTAGTAAAAGTAGTAAAAACATCAATTAGAATATCATTATATTGCTTAAAACAACATAATTTTATTTAAAAAATTTAAATTCCTGCTCTCTTCAGGGAGCAACCTAGTTCTAATTTGCCTAGTTTCAAGAAATATTAAAGCCCTTATAAAATAAGGGCTCCTATGTTTTTAAGTTTATTAACATTTACTTAAATTTAATAGAATTATGTAGTGTTGTGCACCTAAAAATTCAATCTATTTTATAATTTCAGTTAGAACATTTATTATACCTATAGGATTATCTTCTATCATTTTTTGTAGTTCCAACATCTCATTTTTTAACATATCAATTTCTTTTTGATTTTTATTAAAATATGTCTTATTCAAATCAAAATATAAATACTTTTTTATTTTTTCAATATTTTCAAGATTTAAATTTTCCTTATTAATTTCAGAAAGCATAATATAATATCCTATAAATATGTACATAAAATTAATATATTTATTTGAATTATTTAAGTATTTTAAACATATATATAATATTATCTCTAAAAAATATGTATTCTGTTTTATAGCAAAAGCATAAATATCATCTAATTTATCTTTTTTTATTTCAACCATGGCATTAACAATTAATGTACTATGTGTAAATAAGCATAGTTTTTCATAAAATTCATCAAACATTATTTTCAATTGTTTATTACTTATATCATCAACTATTCCAGAATCCGATAGTCTTAATACTTTTCTAAATTCATTTCTAACATGCTGTGGTTTTGTTTTCTTTCTTGTCTCATCAGTAATATTTAAATCAATAAATTCTTTATAAACATCTTCATCAAAATTTATTACCATTGCCATTGTTAAGTTTTCAAAACAAGATCTTAACAAAGTATTTGCATCAACTAACGATTTTTCTTTTATCAATTTATAAATATTTTTTAATGTAATATTACATTGATTTAATAAATTTATAGTTTCAGTTTTAATATTTGACTCATTATATAATTTTTTCAAAGTACTTGTATTATATAATCTAATTGGTATTATTGCTTTGCTCTTAACTTTTTTCTTTGCTAAATCTATTAATTCAATTATTTTATCTTTTGATAAATAATATATAAATTTTTTAAATTTTTCTTCACCGAGTTCCTCTTTTATTTTATTAATATCTTCTTCTGTTATCAAAATTTTTCCCCCTAAACGTTTAAAATGTGAAACATAATAATTTGTTTTTATTATTTATGCATAAAATCTTACACTTGGATATTCTTTTTTCATTTTCATAATATCATAATAGGTGTATTGCTTATATTTAGGAAAATCAGCTTTCACATCTGTTACCATATATAGAGTATAAGAATCTTTGTATTTTTCCATGAATTTTAATTCACCACTAGACATATTAAAGATAGGTTTATTTCCAGATGTAGACTTTACCTCAATATACTTTTTCTCACCATTTTCAATATATTCCATGTCATATGGTGATTGTGGAAAATCTAAACTTGTGTGATATAATTCAGAATCTTCAGTTAGCTTTTCTAATAACAATTCATAAATAAATTTTTCTCCTAATTTACCATTTTCTGCTCTTGACTTATTAATTAATTCATATGAAACATTTGTGGCTCCAGCAAGTTCAGGATTTTGTTCAACTACTACAACATAATCATTGTCAACTACTTTATTAGGATCTATCATCAGTTTTTGCCCAACACCTTTTTGTCTTCTAAAAACAGTTGATAAAGGAATTCCAGTGGGACCAATTAAAGATGTTATAAAGTTAAGAGTTTTAGTATCTTCATAATATTCAAATCCTCTAACTACAAATGCAAATCCTCCATTTTGTTTCATAATACAATTAAGTACATCATAATTATCAATTTTATATCCATCGGATTTAAAGTTAAATGTTATAGGATAATGAAGTTTTATCCTACCAAGATGTGTATTAATACCTTTCGTTCCATCTAACTTAGTAATAAATTTATCTGTTTCCCTTTTGAAATACATTGCAAATTGTGATTCGGTTTTCAACTTCTTACCATCCAATAAGATATTATCAAATACAAAAATATTATCAATATTATTTCCAGAATGAGATGCACTTTGGCATTGATGTATCAACATTTCTGGAGGATTAATAATATTACAATTATACTTGCTTAATGCTAATATGTCAGTTCTCCATTTCGATTCATCCTTACTTTGATTAAGTGGTGTAGAAACAGTTGCAGTTTGTCCTTTTTTATAATCATTATATGTTCCTAAAAATAATGATTTTTCATCAATTTTAAATCTAATTTTATTTTTCATATATCCTCCAAATTAATCTAACCAATTTTCATCAAATTCTTTTAATTGACTAAATATATGGTCTAGTAAAATATAAACTAAATTAACATCCCAACCATTACCTGCTCTTTTAGATAATTGAGTATAAGATTGATTTCCAAAAACAATATCTACTTTTCTGCCTACTTCATCTAAACCTTCTAACCCCATAAGTCTAAATTGTTCTGTAACAGACATTTTTCTAACTATTTCTTTATTTCTTGATGGTTCAATAACTCTTAAACTATTATGTTCCGGCATAGTAATAGTTATTGAATATCCATCAGTTTTTATTTTTTTGTTATAAACATCAAAACACAATGCTTTTTTTACTTTAAAACTATCAATATTATGTTTTTCCTTAAGATGTGCTATTTGTTTATCTGACAAATACATTTCTTTAGGAACACGGCCTTTAGGATCTAAAAAATCAGCCATTAACATTCCGTTATGTATTTGTTCAGGAATCATTGAAAAATCTTTTGGTAAACCGCCTAATTTAGCAAACATCCAAACTCTTTCACGATTTTGAGGTACTCCATAATCTTTACTATTAAGAAGTGCTACTCTCAATGGCTCATCTTTTTTTGAAGCAGAGTATCCCATTTTTATAAGCATATTATTCATTTGTTTTCTTGTACTTTCAAATTTTTTAGAAAAAAATCCTTTAACATTTTCTAATAATATATATTTTGGCTTTTTAGCTTCACATATTCTCATTATATGTTGAAATAATGTTCCTCTTCCATATGGATCATCAACACCTTTTTGCATTCCGGCTGTTGAAAATGGTTGACATGGAAATCCACCCATGAAAATATCAAAATCTGGCACATCATCTGGATTTAACCTTGTAATATCACCAAAGTTCTTTATTTTCTCTCCATTTTTATCTTTGTGATTTAAATCGTATAGTTCACATGCATATTTATCAATCTCCGAATACCCTATAATTTCAAATTCAAAATTTGGATATTTTTCTTTTAATCTATCTAAAGCAAAGTGTCCACCACCATATCCCGCAAATCCTTCAAATACTCTTAATACTTTTTTATTTTTCATTATACTTCTCCCCATTTTACGACACTATGACATTAACTTAAAATATACCCGATACTTATTTCTATTGTCATTATGTCATTATTTATTAATCAACTATATCACTAACTGATATATTGTAATATTCAGCTAATTTCTTAACTACTTCATTACTTAATTTTCTACTACCTTTTTCATATTTATTATAAGTAGATAAATCTATTTCTAAGTATTTTGCTAATTCTTTTTGAGATTTATTATTCTCTAATCTCAAATTCTTAATTCTAAGCCTAATTCTAGCTTGATTCTTTTCTTCTTCTTTATCAAAATATTTATACATTTCTTTATAAGTAACTTTAACATATTTCGGCGCATTGTCTGCTATTTTTAAAGCAAAATTAGATAATTCTAATGATTCTTTATCAGATAATTCAGGCATATTTTCAAAAAAGTAATTTGTAGATACTTTATAAAATTTAGCCAAATCTTTTAATACACTAATAGGTACCATTCTATCACCTAATTCATAGTGTTTATATGTAGATGTGTTTACTCCTACTACAGAACATATTTCTCTTTGAGTTAGATTAAATTGCCTTCTTAACTTGCTCATATTTGTTCCTATAGTAACATCCATTGATTTTCTCTTTTCCACAGAATTACCTCCTATTTTTCTTCATAAATCTATTATAACACAAAATTTCCATTTTGGAACATTTGATACAAAATTTGTCGAAAAAATACAAATTTAAAAATTTTCAAATTTTTCTAATTCGCAACTTGACATTATGGACTTATATGTTATTATTTTTATAGCGATTCCCATATTGGAACTTTTAATTAATACAAGACGTGCCAATTTGGAACTTACAATTTATTCTTTGACAATTAAATACAGTCAGATATTGTAAGCACCCTATTCTGCTGGCTCGTAAAATAAATATAAATGGTGCTTAGCGATTACCCTATTGGTACGGGAGTTATGAAATCACTAAAATTTCAGATATATGGGATACTCTCCCCTCTTGACCTACAAGTAAAGAGAAATATAGAAAGAAGGTATATATATTGAGTTAAATAGGACTGCTACTTCTAGAAATTACAAAGCTAAATTTATAGAACCTCTTGTTTTAGAAGAATAAGGTTTTAGGATTTATCCTAACTTACATTTGGTCTATGACATAGTGAGATAAGTCATAAAATGACTTCTTTCCGTGGTATAATGGAATTGAGGTGAATTATCATGAATATTAATGATGATTTTAAAGAAATACTGGATTATGCACATATGTGGAATTGGGCTCCCGATATATCTTTAATGCAAGAAATATATAATAAATTTGATAACTCTTATTCAATACTAACACCATTTGCCTATTGTTATTTAGAAGAGTTAATAAGATCAACAACATCAGAATATGGAAGAGAATTCTTAGATAAAGATGGAAAACCTAAAATGAGAAAATTGGGTATTGCATTAATAAAATTAGCTCAAAATGAAAACAAGAATAATACCGAATATATAAAATTATTAGATGAAGTAAAAGAGTATTATAAGCAATCAACACCACTTGATAGTGGGAATAATAGAAATAGTGTTGATCATGGATATATGCACCCAAGATTTTGGATACAGGAATCGTTTGAAAAATTAATTCATGATATTGCAAGATTATCAAAATATTCAAAATTTTAACAACCAATAATGGTTGTTTTTCTTTTGTAAAGAAGGTTTTAAATGTATGATGGATATCAAGTATTAAGATTTGAAAATAATTATAAAAGTAAAGATTTATATCTTATAGGAAAGGAAATGAATAATAGAATTGGTACAGGTAATTATGATAAAGAAAAAACTAAATTTAATATTAAGTGTAAAGAATTAGAAAAGGATAATTTATATCAAGATGTTAAATATAAATTAGAAAGTAGAAATATAGAATACCTTCACAAAACTAAAACTAATCTATTAAATGGTGGAACTATATCAAGTGGCCCAGAGTTTTTTATGACTCCGGGTTTACCATTTAAAGAAACAGATAGGAAATATAAAACAGGTAAAAAAAAGGGCAAAATATATGGACTCCTAACATTAAAAGTAAAGATGATATCCCTAAAGAAGTAATTAAATACTTTGATGATGGAATGATATTAACTTTAGAAAAAGTTGTTTATCTGTTAATAAGAATATAACTAAGACATCAGATCCTATAACTGGTAAGCCATATATAGTATCAAGTCCTAAAACAATGTCTAGTTATAGAATTATACCTATTCCTAATTTCTTATTAGAATACTATAAAGATCTATATGATGATTGTAGTTCTTACTATAATTTTAATGATAATTGATATGTATTTGGTAATATTGATCCATTACCTGAAACTACATTAAGAGATAAAAAGACTAAAAATGCTTTTAAAACTGGAGTTAAAGATATAAGAGTTCATGATTTTAGACATTCATGTGCATCACTACTTATAAACAATGATGCTAACGTTACATTAGTAGCAAAATATTTAGGACATACAAAAATCGAGGAAACACTAAATACATATTCACATATGTTTAGTACTGTCCTCGACTCTGTTGTTTCTGTTATAGATAGCTTAGAAGATGACTAAGCTTTTTTATTTATCATTTTTTACCTCTGTTTCTGGCAAGCCAATCCTACTTAAAAAATTAGAAAATCTTTGATTAATTGATTCTCGAAAAACAGGGCATATTGAAACGAAAAAGTTATCTTTCTTATGTTTAATTATTCTTTCCGTATTAACAGTAAAATAATGCTTAAAATCAATAACATATTCCACATATTTTCCATTTATCTCAATTTTCATGTAATGATACCTATCCAATTGATTCGAAACAAGATTTCTTTTTTTATCACTATTTATACGTTCATATTTTAATGGACTATTTGTTAAATTCCCATTTTCTATTAGTTTTATATTTGATAAATGATCTCCTGTTACAATATCACTCAAATTATATAATGGAGCTACAATAGTGGATAATAAAAATTGATTTGTTTTTATTTCTTGATTGCCCCTAATTTTCTCATAGCAATCTTTTCTATTATTATAATCTTGTATTGAATCACATTCTTGCGTCAGTATTATAACTTTTGGAAAATTAATTTTTGATATTTCAATATTACCATCAACAATATCAGCATACTCAATATATTCAACATTTGTTAAGATATCTCCCTGATGAATAAAATCATCTTTAACCAAACTGCATTCAGTAATTATTTCTCTTTTATTCATTTATTACACTTCCACGAATGATTTCTCTAGTAGGCTTCATATTGTTAAAATCATCAATTGTAGTTGTTAACTTATCATCATAAGATAAATTTTCATTAGTAGATATCCCTTTTTCATCATTGGTTAATACTTTAGACTGTAACGAATCATAATCATTAATATCAAAGCTATAATCAATATCTACATCATTATAATCTTGAGGATTCATTATTAAGTACTTCCTTCATTTGTTCAGTTATTGAGTATTCAAATATTTCTCTTATATATTCATTCCAATCCTTTATTTGTGATTTAACCACTTCTAAGTCACACATTTGATATGAGCTAGCATCTATATCTAAGATATATGATTCTTTCACCCTATCATTCGGCATCTCACCGTTAAACAATCCATATTGTATTTTTAGTAAACATTCTTCCTTTTTTAAATTAGCTACTGACATATGTTGTAAAACATTATTTCCGCCCCAGTCTTCACCAAAAAGCATACTTTCTTTTATATATTTTTTCCATTCAATAGAACTGAAATCATTATTTTCAAATATATTGATATATCTTAATCCTGTTCTTCCAACTACAATATTAGAACTCTTAATCATTAAATTTAAAACATGTTCAATATCTTTATATAAAGGATCAAAATTATTATAAACCTTATAATTTATTATCAACGTCTGAGATGAAATTTCCATTTTTGAAGTTCTGTTCGAATTAAAAAATATTTGATTTGTTTGTTCAATTTCTTCTCTTTCAACAGTTCCACCTTTTTTATCATCTAAATTAACTTTAATATTGTTCTTTTTTAGTTTTAATGGGCTATATAAAGGATATAGTTTTTTTAACTCAGATAGATTATCTTTAACAAAATCATTAACATTTATTGGATTAACAAAATCTATTCTAAAAATAACGTCCTTTAAAAAATTTCTTTTATATATCTTTTTACTCATAATTAACCTCCTATTTAATTATATCACTTTTCTTATTATTTTAATCAACAACTTCCAAGTATCTATCTAACATTTCATTCTCTGCTTCTGTTACTAATTTAACAAAATCATTATAATCTCCTGTTGTATGTGCTTTATCAAGTACTTCATAATATTTTAATCTATTATCTTTTTTAATAATAACTGGTACATATCCACTTCTCATTAATTCCATATTCATTATTAATCTAGAAGTTCTACCATTTCCATCAATAAATGGATGGATTTTAACTAATTCCCCATGTAATAATGTTGCTCTTACTATTGGATGATATTTATCCCATTCATCATAATTCATTATAAGTTTTTCCATTAGCTCTGGAACTTTTATATATTGTGGTGGTCTATGTTGTGCTCCACTAATTATTACATCATGATTTCTATATTTTCCTGCATTTTCATCATCAATTCCTTTTAAAACTAATTGATGTAATCCTTTAATATTCCATTCAGATATTTCACTTTTTGTACCAATTAATTCTTCTAGGTGTTCAATAGCATTTTCATGGTTTATAGCTTCTAGGTGTTCTCTTACAGACTTACCACCTATAGTGATACCTTCTAATACTACTTTAGTCTCTTTTAATGTTAATGTATTACCTTCAATACCATTACTGTTATATGTCCATTCTAGATTAATTGCATTTTGTAATGACTCAGTTGCTTCTTTAGATAATGGCCTTTTACTATTTAATTTTGAAAGTTTTTCATCAACTTCTTTAAAATAATCTTCAGGTAGATCTATTTTAAATTTTATTTCATCTTTTACTCTTTTATCAATTGGCTTATTAGCATCGTCTGGAATATTCCATGTTGTACCTATTTTTTCAGCACCTTCAATTCTTCCATCTTGAATAAGTTGTCTTATTCTTCTTTCACTAATATTCCACTTTTCACTAGCTTCTCTAATTTGCATAGTTATCACCTCTATATATAGATTATACCGTTTCTGGAATAATACGTCAATGTATTTTATGCCATTTGTGGAACAATGCTATTTTTTCATTCATAAGAATCATTTATATTTTATCCGTATCATTGTTAAAATTAAAAATCCATTGAAGATTTTTGACATTTACGGCACTTTTCTTCAACGAAATATTTTAAAAGTCAATTTTTTTGTACCTAAATTGTACCTAAAATTATTTTGGCAAATACTGATACCTCGTAAACCCTTATAAATCACACAAAAAATGGAGCCTTTCGGCTCCTTCAGGGGGTTTTGGTTGATAACACTCTAACATTAAGTCGTTAGAGATTATCAGCATGGCTATTAATACCATGCCTATAATAATAATATAAAATTATTATCTCTTTGTCAATTTGTTTTAACTAATTTTTTTAAGTTCTTCATAATAAATAGCATCAGCTGTTTTCATATAAGGAAATACATAAATGTAAGCTATTCCAAATGTAATTAAACATAATAAAAACCATCCAATAAAACTCAATTTAAAGCAAAAATAATCGCCTTTATAACCATTCATCATTACTTTACTTTTATTAATACAAGTCATTGCATCGGTTTCACCATCAGCCATAATATAAGGAGCCATTGAGTATTTAATAGCTGCGATAATACCTGGAATAATTAATAATAAAGTCCATAATGTAGTAAATAAGCCTATTAAGAAAAATAGTAAGAATATTGGTCCAAATTGTTTATAATAACCAAAAATATCTTTTAATTGAACATCTTTACCTCTTACAAAATCTAAGTAATATACTATAATACCAAATTCAATAGGATATAATGCAATTGTTACTAAAGATGATATTCCATCTCCACTAGTATTTTGTAAATCTGTAAAATCTGTTGTACTTAAAGTAACAGCTAATTGTATCGCAAATACAATTAAAGATGGCAATATTAATTTCCAAATATTTCCTTTAATTTTATTTCTTGCTTCTTCTTTTATTTTTGTATAATTCACGTTCTCACACCTTTCTATAATTAATTATATCATTTAACTCATAAAAGAAATACTATCTATTATATTTTTTTGAATTGGATATTTATTTAAATCTACATTTTCTAAAAACTCTTTACTATCTAATGCACATTGCTGAAGAATTTTAAAATCTGTCTTCATATTTGCTATTTTAAAATCCATATCTCCGCTTTGCTTAACACCAAACAAATCTCCAGATCCTCTTAATTCAAAATCTTTTTCACTAATATAAAAACCATCATTACTTTCTTCAAGAATTTTAAGCCTTGGTGTATCATAATCACTTATTAAAATACATTTGCTCTCTAAATCATTTCGGCCTATTCTGCCTCTTAACTGATGAAGTGTAGCTAATCCGAATCTTTCAGCATTAAATATTACCATCATAGTCGCATTTTTAACATCAACTCCAACTTCAATTACAGTTGTACTAATAAGTATCTTTGTTTTATTTAATTTAAAATTATTCATTATTTCTTCTTTATCTTTATTCTTTAATTTACCATGTAATATATCTATAGGTATTTTATGATTAAAAGCTGCATCTATTTTATTTTTAAGTTCTTTAACACTTTCCATACCTGTTTCATTTTCATCTTCAATTAATGGTGCCACCACATATATTTGATGTCCTTTTTTTATTTCATCTAACATCATAAATAAGACGTCTTTAATATCTTTATTTTTAAATAATTTAGTTTCAATCGGTTTCCTATTACTTGGTTTACTTTTAATTTCAGTTATATCCATATCACCAAATAAAGTCAAAGCAAGCGTTCTAGGAATAGGTGTCGCTGATAAATAAAGTACATCACTTAATTTACCTTTCTTTTGCAACATATTTCTTTGATTAACTCCAAACCTATGTTGTTCATCTGTCACAACTAATCCCAAATTTTTAAAAATAATTTCATCATTAAGCACTGAATGGGTTCCAATTAAAACATCAACATCTCCACTAGCAAGTCTTTTAATAATATCACTTCTAGTTTTCTTTAAAGTCGAACTAGTAAGAAGTTCCATCTTTAAATCAAAATTCTTAAATAAATTAATCATATTTTCATAATGTTGTTTAGCAAGTATTTCCGTTGGTGCCATCATTACACCTTGATATCCAGTAATATAATTCATATATAATGCAATAAAGGCAACAATTGTCTTTCCACTTCCAACGTCACCTAAAATAAGTCTATTCATTCTTTTGGGATTGTTAAAATCATTCTTAATTTCTTCTATTGCATTAACTTGATCATTAGTTAACGTAAATGGTAAAGTTTCAATAAATTTATTAACTTTATCTTCTTTTATCATTCTTTCATAAAATTCATCTAAATTTTTTTGATTAAGTTTTAAATAATTCATTTTTAACATAAATGTGAATAACTCTTCATATATCAACATTAATTTTGAATCTTTAATACTTTGTAAATTTATCGGTTTATGAATATCTTTTATTGCTACCATTTTATCTACAAACTTATATTTATTCATTAAATAATCCGGAATATTATTTGTTACAAAATAATTTTTACTTAAAGCATTATTCATTATTTTAATAAAACTACTTCTTTTTAAGCCAGCATTTAAATGATATACTGGTTCAATTGTTTCTTTTAAAATTGGAACCAACTTTATATCATTAGCAACAAAAGAATTACTCTTTCTACTATACTTACCCAACACTGAGATTTGCTTTCCAACTGATAAGTTTGGTTTTATAAAAGCTCTATTAAATATGGTTACATTTATAAGTTCACTACCCGTATTTAATTTAAAAGATAATTTATTTAAATTTTTCTTAATAAAAAAAACTTTTATAGGGTTTTCGATATAACCATTTATTAAAACTTGATCATCATCCGCTGCAGTACTTAAACTTACTGGTTTTAAAACATTATATCTATAAGGAAAATAATTTAATAAATCATCTAAAGTATATATGCCTAAACTATTTAATGATAATATTGTTTTAGGTCCTATTCCTTTTATTTCATCAAGCATAATTTTCCTCCCTAAAAAAGTTTTTAAAATTACCCAAAAAGTGTTGACAATTTGGCCATTTTCCATTAGTATATAAATCACCAATTCACTTAAAGGCGAATTGGTGCTAGTATCACACTAGCCAACCCCTTTTTATTCTTTGAGGTCAGCCCAGGGGGATGACCTCTATTTTTTTGTCTTAATTTTTATTGCTTAATTCTTTATATTCTTTATATCTATTTACAGCGTTGTTTTTATTAATTTCAAGAAGCTCTGATGCTTCTTTTTCATTTTTTATTTTTAATGATTTATATCTTACTTCATTACTTAAAAATTCATCATACTTATCAAAGTTTGGTTCAGATGAATCTAAATATAATTTATTATCAAAATACCTCATTAATAATACATAACCTGTTTCTACTGCAAGTTTTTCTTCTTTTATACTGTTTTTCATACCACTTTTAATTCCGTGTGTAATGCAAGGTGCATATGCAATTACAATTGATGGGCCTTTATGTTTTTCAGCCTCATCTAATGCTTTTATTGTCTGCTGCATATTACCACCTAAAGATATTGATGCAACATAAACGTTATCATATGACATAAATATCCTTGCAATATCTTTTTTAGTTCCAATTTTACCACTTGATGCAAATTTAGCAGTTGCACCACTTCTAGTAGACTTAGACTTTTGACCTCCAGTATTTGAGTAAACTTCTGTATCTAAAACTAATACGTTTACATCTTGCCCACTTGCCATAACGTGGTCTAATCCGCCAAAGCCAATATCATAAGCCCAGCCATCACCACCGATTGCCCAG
>OJAW01000305.1_pt1 | contig 37465 bp, 31 predicted proteins | sample 1589151 | NCBI WGS metagenome assembly OJAW01 (sample SAMN03283290) | human gut metagenome | biome: human-associated habitat; material: feces | host: Homo sapiens | place: Peru | collected 2012
CAAACAAAGAAAAATCCTATAACTTTAATTTTAGGAGACAAAGAAGTAGAAAGTAATACTATTAGTTATAGAAAATTTGGTAGCGCTGAAACATATACTCTACCTAAAGAAATATTTATAAAAACATTAAAAGAAGCAATTAGTGCAAGAAAACAAAATATATAATAGTTACATTAAAATTAAAAGATGAAGAAAAAGGTGTAACATAAATGGAAAAAAATATAAAATCAAATATAACGGATTTAAATGAACTTAAAGAAATCATGATGCCAAGTCCTGAATTGCAGTTAAGAAAGGCCAAAATTGAAAACAAACTTAGTGAAGAATTAAAAGCTAACAATAAATTATTTGCCATAATTATAAATAAAATTAAAATGCTAAAAAGCTATAGAGTAATAATTACAAGATATTATATATTAGCTATACCAAAAAAGAATTTACTTGAAAAAGTTAATGTTGTTGTGGCTCACTTTGATAACGTTTATGATACATGCTTTATTAAGGAAGAAAAAAAATATTATCTTGGAACATTTGATAATTCAATTGGCATTTACACACTTCTATGGCTGGCAAAACAAGAAAAAATGGACAACACAATTTTTGCTTTTACAGATTGTGAAGAAACTAATATGAAAGGGATTAAATCATTATATAAAAGTATTAATAAGAAATTTAAAGGAAAGAAAATTCATTACTATATTTTGGATGTAACAGAGGAAGATGTTATTGAAAGTACAACTTTTGAAAATTCCAACTTTCAAATTGAATTTTCAGAAGACATTAAAAAAATAGACAATAAAAATTGCGGATATGATGAGTCAGCTTTTCTTTTAAATAACACGCCAGCATTAACTTGCAGTATATGTTCTGTATTGAAAATGAGAAATAAAAAAGACTTTTGTCACAACAAAAATGGAAACTATATAAAAAAAGAAAATTTAGAAAAGTATTATAATAACATTTATAATATATTAGAGAGGTAAATTATGAAAGAGGTAACAATAATTGCGTTAGAAAAGCCAAATTCTTATGTATTAACAACACCAGGAGAATTTGTGTATTTATTAGATTGTACTGAAAGTGAACTACAAAAAACTGTGAAGGAATTAGAAAATACAAAAAATGATGTAGTAAAAAATAATGCTATTGATTATATGACGTCATTGGCAATAATTCCAACCTACAATTGTAATCTAAGATGTGTATATTGTTATGCAAATGGTGGAAGAGAAAATAATAATATAGATATTAACACAGTAAAAAAGGCAATTGATTTTAAGAAAAAGGAAAAACCAGAAGCAAAAATATTAGATTTATATTTAGTTGGTGGTGGGGAACCATTATTAAATTTTACCTTGGTAAAGGAAATTGTAGAATATGCTGATTCACTTTTTAAAGAAGTTATAGTAAATGTAGTCACAAATGGGACAGGCTCAAAAGAAGTTATGGATTGGTTAATAGACAGAAAAGCTAATATAAGAGTATCATTCGATAGCGTAAACCAAGAAAAACAAAGACCATTTAGTACCGGTGCTAATTCACATGACATTGTTAAAAATAATATTAAATATCTAATTTCACATGATGCAAATATAATGGTTCAATGTATTATCACATCCTATTCAGTAAATAAAATGAAAGAAATAGTAAAAGAATTGCAAAATATTGGAGTGAAATTAGTTAAGTTTGAACCATGTTTAATGACTGATGTTTCAAGAGGCGAAAAAAGTTTGCAACCTGATCCAAGAATATTTGCAGAAAAATTAGTAGAAGTCATTGAATATGTCGCAAACAACAATGTTGAATTGATGATAGATACAGGGTATTTTTCTAAACCTATGGATGGTCATTATTGTGGCATGGCAGATGGCAATTTCACAATCACGCCGGAAAATATGATAACCTCATGTGTGGAAGTAAGCAGAACAAATGAACCATACTCTGATAAAGTCATGATTGGGGAAATAAAAAATTCTGTGTTGTTAAACGATAATAACATAGATTTCCTAAAAAACTTGCACTATAAAAATCAACGTGGCGGTTGTTGTAAATGTGAATACAGATTTATTTGTTTAGGAGGATGTCCAATGGCAAATATTTGGCAAAATGGATTGCCATTAACAAAATCACAATTCACATGTACAGTTGAACATATTTTTTTACCAAAAATACTGACAAAAATGATAGAAAATGATAAAATAATAAATGTAATGTGCGAGGAGCCATTAATAAAATATGAATAAGGTAGGTGAGAAATTTGAAAAAAGTTGTATTGAAATGGAAACCTAAAATGGTGGTTTCAAAAGCACATCCAGGATGTTGTACACAAAACGGTGGATGCGGAAAAAAACATGGATAGATTAATTCTATCCATGTTTTGAAAGGAATATTACAATGACAAGATTAGATATAGAATTAGTAAATAGACAAATTTGTCATACGAGAAGCAAAGCACAAATGGAAATAAAAAATTCCAATATTTTAGTAAACGGGAAAATAATTACAAAGCCTTCTTTTGATGTGGATATTGAAGATGCTATTACTCTTAACCATGAAGTACTAAAATATGTTTCTAGAGGCGGACTAAAGTTAGAAAAAGCAATACTTGTATTCAAAATAGACTTAACTAATAAGATTATGCTAGATATTGGGTCATCTACTGGAGGATTTACTGACTGTGCACTAAAAAATAAAATAAAAGAGGTAATTTGTGTTGACGTAGGAAGTAATCAACTAGAAGAAACTATTAGAAATAACGAAAAAGTACACGTATTTGAAAATACTGATATAAGAAACTTTGATAACCCTCTTTTATCAAATATAGATATAGTGACAATAGATGTTTCATTTATCAGTGTAACAAAAATAGTAGATAAATTAAATATTATAAATGCAAAAGAAATAATTTGTCTAATAAAACCTCAATTTGAATGTGGGAAAACTATTGCTGATAAATATAAAGGAATAGTACTTGATAAAGAAGTTCATGAAAAGGTAATAAAAAATGTTGTTAACTCTTTTAAAGAGATAAACTACAACTTAAAAAACATAACATTTAGTCCAGTAAAAGGTGGTAACGGAAATATAGAATACTTGGCATACTTTACAAAGAAAGAAATTAATAACACTATTAATTTTGGAGATTTAGTTAGTACTACTTTTAAAATAATGAAATAATTAACAAGATTTAATTAAAAAAGAGTCTCAAAAATATTGATGTGAACCCCAATTGGTAGACATCATATTTGAGACTTTTTAATTATCTAGTAAATCTTCTATATTACATCCTAAAACTTTTGCTAATTTATATAATGTTTCTCCTTGTGCCTTATTTATATCATTTCTTCTTTGCTCATACATCTGAATTGAACGAAGTTTCACACCAGCTAATTTAGCTAGTTTACTTTGAGACAAACCACTTGCTTGCCTTACTATTTTTAAATTTGAAATTTTTTTATTATCAAAATATGTACTTGCAATATCAAAAAATTTAGTTATATCCGCTTCATGCAAAGCTGAATACATGTTTAACACTTCTTCAATTGGTAGGTATTTATTAATTTTATAAAAAGAATATCCTTTGGCTTGCTGATAATGTGCTATTACCCATCCAGCCCAATAATATCTATCTTTATCAATTTTTTCCTTATTTGGTATATTTTTTTCGCCATTATAAATTTCATTCAAATAATCTAATGCAGAGCAAGTAAGATATTTAGGATTTCCTTTTTCAATTTGTTTAGCAACATTTGAATTAACGAATGTATTCCAAAAAATAATAGGATTTATTTTATTGTCAGTTGCATGTTCAAACATAATTCCTAAGTTTTCTGCTACATAAGGTAAATACGAGTTATTATATGATTGGATCGCCATCTTTTAACCCCTTTCTTATAATATCTATAACAAATACGTCATTAGTAAGTTGTCCCGATTTCCTTGTATCATTCAAATATTTTTCTCTTGCTTTTTCATCTCTAGCTTTTCTCTTTGTAAAATATTCTAATCTATTTGCAGTTTCAAAACCTTCAAAATGAAGTTTATTAAATGCTTTATTACTTATAATTACAATTTGTTTCCCTAAATTACCTAGTTCCATAGCTTGACTTAATTGTCTAACGGATATTGTATTATTTACAAAGTCTCTTGCAAAACTAAAGTATGAATCATCCGCCCTATATCCTATTACTATATCGTAATTATTTACATCAACATAAAAGTTCTTAAGTAGATACTCACTTGCTTGTACTGAAATTTCACTACTTAAATCAAAAGTTCTAAATTTTAAAAGTATAGCCATCCAGTTTAATATAGAATATTTTTTATCTGTTAAATCTAAAATTTTAAGTTCCTTTAAATCAATAGAATACTTATTTACAAAACCATTACTTTCACTACTAGTACATGACCACTCTTTAGCTAACTCAATATTTTGAGTACAATAAAAACCAAAACCATAATCATTATGACCTTTACCACCATGGTAATAAGGCTTTTCAATAATATCTTTTGAGCCATGATATATAATTAACTTTGACATATTACCCTCCTTTAACTAATATAATTATATCATTACAATGATATAAAGTCAATCTGTTCTTTTCTTAAACTGTAAATTATTTCTAACATATTATAGTAAAATAGAAATCAAAAACAGAACTAACTTTTTATTTACAATAAATCATGCTATAATTTAATTATAAGGAGACTAAATAATATGAATGAAAACAAAAGAACACTTTTAAAAATGCTTTTTGAAGAGTTAGGTTCTAATATAAATAACTGGGAAACAGACATTACTTATAACTATAATCAAATTGAATTAAAATTACAATCGTTTTTAGAGGACTTCAAAGATGACAATAGTGTAAAATCAGACATTGAAGAACTTCAAGTAATGATAGCTAACATATATTTTAATAAAATAAATAAAATAATTAACAGATTTTCTTATGATACATATAATAAATCCATAGATTTTGTATTAATGAATTATAATGAAGAAAACATACTATTAAATTTAGAACACTACCTTAAAGAAAATGGAGTGCCAAGCGAATTAAGGTGTGATATATTTGACAGATTAAAACAACTTTCAAATAATTTAAATAAAAGATTTTCTTTTGATGAAATATCATTAGTTCACTTAATTGAAGCTTCAATGGGGAAAAACATAATAACAGAAGAGGGATCAAAAAGAATAAATGATGATAAAGTATTGCACCAAACATCAAATGGTTACGAATATACATCATCATCTGACAAAAAAGTTTTTACAACAACTAATAAACAAATAACAGACTTAAAAAGCGAAGAAGATATTAGATTTGAAAGTTTTCCTATGGGAAATATAATTCCAATTGATAGTACGAACAACATAATGAGTAAACTATTAAAAGTATTATTTGAAAATATAAATCTATGTTTTGAAACATATAATTCCATATATACTTCAGGAGATAATATAGTCACAAACGAAGCAAAACTTTTAGACGGCACAACATTTCCGTTTATTTACTACATTAATGAATACAATATACCACACTTACTTGGAATACCTAACCCTAAAAGGGGTAACGTCTCACAAAAACAATTAGACATACTAAACAACTTTAAAGATGTTAATGAAAAGGCACTAAGTACTGCGTCCAATGCACTAGACTTACTATTATTCGTATTTAAACATCAAGATAAAATAATTGATCTAGGGGGCATATATGAAGAAAATGGTAAAAAGTATGAGTTACTAAATTGGGAAAAAATCATTCTTAAAACTTCTTCATTTATGAGAGGAGACTTCTTTAAAACATGTTTTTGCTTAGTAAAACTTGCACCTGATAAATATCTTGTTGATAGAAATAATAAAGGAGGATATGTTAGCATCTCCTCAACAGAATATGATAAAGAATTATCTACAAGTAAAAGTTCTGGTAATATTTTAAATGATTTACTTAAAATGAGAAAAAAGAAACGTGATTTCATTTTTAGAGGTTTCAAAATGGATCAATCTGGAAATCAAAGAGTAAATTCTATTGCAACAGCTAAATCTGAAACAATCCGCGTCGGGTCTAATAATGAATTATTAAAAACTTTAGAAAGATATAGAGAAATGCTAGAAACAGGAACTAGTTCTGAAATGGGACAAGAAGGTATTACAGGTGGAAGTGGTTCTAAAGCATTCCCAGAAAATAAAGAATATATGTCACATATTGTAGAAGAAATAGAAAACGAAAATTACATAAGAAAATTTTCTACACAAGAGCAATTAGAACTAGCTCTTTCCTTAGAAAAAGATTTATCACTAAAAACAGATTTATCTAAAAATCATGAAATAGTATTAAGTGGTGATTCGCCTACATTTGAAGATAACAGTTCATTAAACAATTCAAGAAAAAAATAGCATTTGAAAACCATTAAATGCTATTTTTTATATGGCTAATAAATTCCTTGGCTGCATAATTAATGCTATCTTTAGTATATAGCATACCTATATATTTAGAACCTAAATTAAGTTTAGTATTTAGTTTTATAAGCTTTCCACTTTTAATTTCTTCTTTAATAAACTCTTCAGTTAACAAGCCCACACCAAATCCAGATAAAGTAAATTCTTTAACCAAACCATTGCTACCAAACTCCATAATTGGATTAATTCTAATACCATTTTTATTGCAAACATTATCAAAAATATTTCTGGATGTAGCACCTTTGGTTAACAAAATAAAAGGTAATTCTTCTAGTTCTTTATTACTAATTACTTTATCTTTTAAATTAGAATAACTTTCATTAACAGCTAAACAATCATTAATTTTAATTAATCTAACATTTTCAAAATCACTATAATCATTATCGTCTAAATTAGTAAATATAATATCAATCAACCCAATTTTACTTTTCTTAATAAGTGAAGATGTCTTATCAGTATAAACTCTTATCACAATATTAGGATACTCTTTATGAAATTCAGTAATATACCTCATCAAAAATTCATGAAGTATTGTTTTGCTTGCACCTATATTTATATAACCAAAATCTAATTTTTTAAATGAAGATATTTCATTTTCTACATTCTCAATTAGCATAATGGCATTCTTTATCTTATCAAAAATTAGTAGGCCAGCTTCACTTAACTCTACACCATCTCTTTTTCTAATAAATAAATTAACATTTAACTGTTCTTCCAGAGTTTTAACACTTCTACTGATTGCAGGCTGACTTATCATAAGCTCATCTGCTGCTTTAGAAATACTTTTATTTTTACCAACATAGTAAAACACTTTATAAAGTTCTAAGTTTACATTCATATATCCTCCTATAACGAAATGTTATATCACATATAACAAATATGTATTTTAATTATAACACGCTTTGTTGTATAATACTAGTGCTTTTTGAAAGGGGGAAAAGAAAATGAAATATGACGAAGAGTATATTGACAACTGGTATAGTTATCTTATAAAACTTTACAAAGATTACTGTTTTATAACGAATAAAAAAAGCACATTAAATTTGGATTTAACAAATCTACTAGATGATAAGGAATTTTTATCATGGTGTATAAGTATACATAAAAAAACAACAATTTATAAACAGTTTTTACACGCTATGGATGTACCACTTGATAAAGAAACCACAATTGAAGTAAACAAAGGTGTTTTTGACACTCTAGGAAAAGACTTAGTTACAATAGTGTCTGAATATGCTATGACACTTGATTTACCTAAAAGCCACTTATTAACTGGTAACAATAAACCGGTTATATTATGTAATGAAAAATTATATTATCCGAATAACTGTGGTTTATTCTTAACTCACAATAATTTAGAAACAACTAAGAGATTATTAACATTACATAATAATGGTTACACAGTCTTAATAGGCGCATATGGTAGTTTAGAAGAAAGACACTTATGGCTTAAAATAATAAAAGAAATACTAAAAGAGGACAATTCATTGAAGTTTGAATGTGACTCATTGAATGGCGATTATTATGCTTTTATTACAAGTTCACATAAAACTAAAAGAAAAATATTAACAAGATAAAAAGGGGAAAAGTAAAAATGTCAAAAATAGAAAGGGAAAAACTAGATAAATGGTATAAACAAATAAAAGATTATGAACATTTAAAAATAAACGAAGCAAAAGAACTATATAAACTATATTTAGAGACAAAAGACATAAATTACCTAAATAGAATAATTGAAGGTACTTTATACATAACTTATAATTACATTAATAGAAATCATTTAATATATTTATCATCATCCTTATATGACATTGATGACATCATATCAACATTTTTAGAACTATGGGTAGAAAATATAAACGAAGATATCTTATTAAAGGTAAATAAGTATAGTGAAATAATTAACATAACGTTCATAAAAAAATTAAATGAAAAATTAGGAATACCTGATATCAAAGTAATAGAATATTCAAATGTTAATACAAAACTTTTAGGAGAATTGCTATCTTTATACATCTCAGAAATGGAAACAAAAGACAAAGTTGACTTTAATTTATTTAAAAGAAAATATTATGAAATATATAATTGTTCATTTAATGATGGTTATGAAATATCAACTATATATCTTTTAATTTCTAAAATTTATAAAAATTCTAATATTAAGTATGAAACCGACGTTTATAAAAGAAATGCAAAAATAAAAAAATACATAAAAATTATTATTGATTCAGCACTAAACGAAACACTTGATAATTACATTATTAATGAATATGTAGAAGAGTGTGTAATAAATAGAACTATGCTAAATAATTTCATAAATAAAGTAAATGAATTAATTACAAGCGAAAGAAATAAAGAAATTATAAATCATAGATTTGGATTAGGAAACTATGAAAAATTATCACTTAGTGATTTATCAAAAAAATATAAAATAACTGAATGCAGAATAAAACAAATAGAAGATAGAGAAATAAGATTGCTTAGATATCCAAGTAAGCAATTAAGAAAATATATTTAAGGAGGAATTAAAATGACTAATAACATTGAAAAATATGAATATTTAAAAAAATTACTAAAGGATTATAATAAAAACAATCAAAGTGTAAAAGATTATTTAATGAGTGACGAGCTATCAACAGCTGAAAGGCTAGAATATTCACTTATACTTAAAAACTTAACTGGAGATATAGACTTTCAAACAATATGTGACACAATATATGATGTTATAAGAGTAAAAGTTGAATATACTAAACAAAAAATGAATATTACAAAAGAAATAGGACTAGGTTTTAAATATATATTTGATGAATACTCAAATAGTAAAATAATAATTTCTTTCATGGTTACTAAATTGATAGAAGAAATACTTAATGAAAATGATCTTGAACTAGAGCTTCATCTAAATTTTAACTCAGCTGAACAAATTAGAAAAAATGGGGTTAACAAGGTATTAATTAATTACATATCGAACTATGATGAAATGTTGTCTTCATATTTAACTAGTAATATAGGTTTATTGGAAGACGCTAAAATCGAGTTAAACAAAATACTAAATAGATGGGTAGATTATGAAAATAAGAAAGAAAAAATAAAATATAATAAGATGATAGAGCAAGTAGAAAACTATTTATCTAGTGTGGACACAATATTTACTCCAGCAGATGTCATGTACTACATTGCTAATAAATTAGGCGTGATAGAAAAACTTGTAAAATATGATAAAATTAATCAGCTAGTATATCAATCTATACTTGAAAACATATCAGATGATATCTTTACAGAACTAGTTAATTGTCCTGAGGAAAAAGAACATTATAATGCAGTAAAAAACATAATGACTGAAGCATTATTTGGAAAGTCTTTAGTTGTTAACATAGATTTTAAAAAGAAATTAATAAAAGAATCTCAAAATTAAAGAGATTCTTTTATTAAGTGCCATTTCAACAAACAAAAACTATAAAAAATTAGTTTTTTAAATATAAATTATGATTTTCAAAGTAATAAAACTTATTACAGATTTCATCTATTTTATCATTATGTGTAGCAATAATCAAAGTCTTATTTTTAAAATATTTTAAAATAAAATTAACAACCACTTCTTCAGTATGCTTATCTAAATTAGAAGTTGGTTCATCAAGTATATAAATATCTTTATTCATAAGATAACTTCTTAAAATATTAATTCTTCTTTTTTGCCCTGTTGAAAGTTTTAGGCCCTTTTCTCCGAGCTTTGTATAAATTCCTTCCTTTAATAATAAAAGTTCATCAAGTTCTAACTCCTTTAAATAATTTTTAATTTCTAAATCGTTTAAAGTTTTGTCTAAACATAGATTATCTTTTAAACTCATATTAAATAATTCTATTTCTTGACTCACAATACCGATGTCTAATTTGTAATCTTTTAAATTATGTTTATCAAAACATACATCTCCATCATATGAATTAATATTGCCTAAAATCAAATTAATTAAAGATGTTTTACCCTGACCTGATTTACCTGTTATTAAAATCTTATCATTTTTATTTATAGTAAGATTATTAACATTTATACTAAATTTTAAACTATCATAATTTATTGAAACCTTATCAAGTCTAATTGTATTAAATGTCTTAATTACTTTTCTATTATCTATCTTTTGAAATAACTTATTACATTTTTGCTTAATTGCTTTTAACTCAAAACAATTAACAATAGTAACGGATAACTCGTCAAAAATAAATCCCATTTCTAAATATAAAGAAATATAAAATGTAATTAATCCAAGAGTATCTACCCCATTAGATAAATCATAAATAGCCTTTAAAAGAGCAAGTATAAAAGGAATAACGATTAAAATGTTCCTCACAAGTTCTTCCAAAGAATAGCACTTAATATAATCTTTATTTTTCTTTTTGCATAGTGCGCCCTCTTCATTAATTTTATTTTCAAAGTATTTATTATTGTTAAGTGCTCTGACAGTTTTAATATTACTAATAAAATCCTGATAAACAGAAGAATACTCATATTCTTGATCATATAATAATTCAACTTTTTTGTTCGACTTTTTTAATATATACACACTTATTAAAACACATAAAGCACTCATTAATAAAGATATCCAGAATAGTATAATAGACTGTTTTAATAAAGTATAAAAGAAAAATATAAAAGATAGAATAATTCCAACATATTCAGCACTTAAAATATCCTTTACTAATGTTGATGTTTTTTCAATAATACTTTGCAAATATCCAGTTTGATAATTAGATAATGTTTCGACTGGAATTTTTGTAAGTGATTTATAATACTCCAAAGACTGTTCATAAGAATATTTATATAAATAGTCATCCATGACTAATCTTTCTAGATATAGTATAAAACACCTTAAAACTTTTGAGATTACAAAAATTGTAGTTACAGTAATTGCTTTTTTTAAAGTAAATGGTAGTGTTAAAAATAAAGCAAAAGTAAAAGGAATAAAATAATATAAAAAATCTAAAAAAGCTTCTATGCTTAAACATAGCAAAACCTTCTTTTTATTTAAAAGTCCAAATATAAAATTAATATTTTTTTTCAAAATAAACATCCCCTTAATAAGATTATTTTATCATATAAATATATAAATTAATACTAAATTTTAAAGCAGTTTTAATTAATGTTGAAAGTCTAATTGTAGATAAATCTACAACATTATAGTATAATACAAAAAGAGGAAGGTTAAAAATGGAATATTTAGATATTTATGATGGAAACAAAAAGAAGACAGGAAAAATTATAGTAAGGGGAGAAAAACCAAAAGAAAACGAACATATTTTATTATCAATAATTTTTATTAAAAATAGTGAAGGAAAATACTTAATTCAAAAAACATCAAAAGAAAAAGGTGGACATTATAGTTCTACTGGAGGACATGTTGGAAGTAACGAAGACTCTAAAACAACAATACTAAGAGAATTAAAAGAAGAATTAGGCCTAATAGTTAATAGTGATGAAATCAAATATATAGGAGACATTTTTTTAGGAATTCCAATTGCAGATGTATACTATTTAGAAAAAGACATTACTTTGAAAGATTTAAAATTACAAAAAGAAGAAGTTGATGAAGTTTCATACATGACTAAAGATGAAATACTAAATTTAATTGACAATGAAAACTTTACTAAGTCACATGGTAAAATACTAAAAAAATATTTTTAAACTATCATTAAGGAGAATGCTATGAAATATTTAGGAAGTCAAATATTAGAAACTGAAAGAACTTTATTAAGACCAACTATAGAAACAGACTTATATATTTTATGGAAAATATTAGGTAATAAAGAAGTATCAAAATACTATTTAGTAGGTAAATATAACACAAATTGGTTAGATGAAAAGAAGTGGCAATATAAAAAACTAGAACGAGCCCTTAATAAAGATGTATTTCAGTGGACAATATTATTAAAAGAAACTAATGAACCTATTGGACAAATATGTTGTCAAAGCATTTTAGAAAAGCCTGACCACATAAGAGATTTAGGTTGGTTTATAGATAAACCTTTCCAAGGAAAGGGTATAGGTACAGAAGTATCTAAAAAAGTAGTAGACTACATGTTTAAAGAAGTAGGAATTGACAAAATAGAAACATGTGCAGCCATAACTAACCCTGCTTCATGGCATCTTATGGAAAAGATGAATTTTAATAAAACAGATAAAACAGTTAAAATAAAATATACATTTTTAGAAAATGAAGAAGAATGTATTTGTTATGAAATCACAAGAGATGAATATTTAGAATATTCAAAGTCAATTTATAAAAATAAGAAAATTAAAGAAATTTAATAAATCTTAACTTTTTCCAAAAAACACTTGATTTTCTATTAAAATAGTAGTAAAATCATGTGTAATTTATTTCAAAAAGGAGCGCACATGAAAAAAACAAATAAAGATAAAATATTTGTAAATGAAATATGTAAAAGCAAATGCTTTATTTGCAATTATTCTTTATGCGCTCTTATAAATGAGGACGGTAAGTGAGCCAAAACGGCTAACTGCCGTCTTTTGTTTATTGGGAGGTGATATTTTGGAGATAAAGGATTTATTAAAAAAATATAATGAGTATAGTTTGGAAGGTTCAAAAGAAATTTTAACTGCATACAAATATGCCGAAAGCTTGCATTCGGGACAATTCAGGCAAAGTGGAGAACCATATATAATCCATCCACTAAATGTAGCTTACATCTTAGCAGAAATGCACGCCGATGTTGATACAGTATGTGCAGGATTACTTCATGATACTTTGGAAGACACTGATGTCAAAAAAGAAGATATAGCGCACGACTTTAATCAGAATGTTGCAAACTTAGTAGATGGTGTAACGAAGATTAGTAAAATGAATTTTAGTACAAAACAAGATCAAAATTATGCTAACACTAGAAAAATAATAACAGGAATAACTGAAGATGTTAGAATAATTATAATTAAGCTTGCTGACAGATTGCACAATATGAGAACACTACAATATAAGGTGCCATTTAAACAAAAAGAAAACTCACTTGAAACAATGGAAATATTCGTACCGCTTGCTTACTATATAGGAGCATACAGAATAAAAAGCGAATTAGAAGATTTATCACTTAGATATTTAAAACCAGATATGTATAAAAAAATAGAAGAGAAAAAAATTAGATTAGAACAAGATTCTGCATCTTGCATAAATGAAATGCTTGCTAGTATAAAAAAACTTTTAGAAGATAAAAATTTACCTAATGAAATAAAAGTGAGAACTAAAAACATATATGGAATTTATAAAAAAATAAGTGAAGGACAAAAGGTATCAGACATACACGATTTAATTGCACTTAAAATTATGTTAGAAAATATAGAAAGTTGTTATTCAACATTAGGACTAGTACATAGTTTATATCCACCAATTAATGATAAATTCAAAGATTATATAAGTAATCCAAAAACAAATATGTATAAAAGCCTTCATACAACAGTATTTGGACCTGATGATAAAATAGTACAAGTACAAATTAGAACTTTTGAAATGGATAAAATAGCATCTTTTGGATTAACGACTTACTGGGATTTAAAAAAAGGTGATGCCAGAATGAATATGCAAAGTGATTTAAGAGATAAATTTCAATTCTTTAAATCACTAACAGAAATAAATTCAATGTTTGGAGATAATCAAGAATTTGTAAGACAAGTGAAAAGTGAACTGTTTTCAGATAAAGTTTATGTCTACACAACTAAAGGTGACATAATAGAACTTCCTAAAGGTTCTACGCCAATAGATTTTGCTTATAAAATTCACACAGATATTGGAAACACTATGGTGGGAGCTTTCGTAAATGATGTGTATGTTCCGCTAGATTATATTTTAAAAAATAAAGATAGAGTAAGAATTATGACTGATGAACTATCATACGGAGATAGGAAAAATTGGTATGAACTTGCACATACAAGTTTAGCAAAAAAGAAAATTAGGGAGTTTAATAAAAAGTAATATTAAAAATGCTAAACGTTAATACATAATGTGAATATTATAAAACTTATAAAAAGATTATTGAATGTATAATTATTAAAATGTAAGTTTAATTGGAGGAAAATGATGAAACAGGTAATAGTAGGAATTGTTTCAAATAGTGAATTAGTAGAAAAAGGGTTTTATAAAAAGCCAATTCATAGTGTAAATGATGATTATTTAAATATGATATATAAGTATGGGGGTGCACCAATTATAATTCCAAATACTAATTCATTAGCATCAATAAAAAATATTATAGAAAAAATAGATGCATTGCTATTGATAGGTGGTGAAGATGTTTCGGTAAATTGCTATTTTGAAAAAAAGAGTGAAAATCCAAGGGATAATTTTGAAATTGAAATATATAACTATTTTAAACAATCAAAAAAACCAATTTTGGGAATTTGTAGAGGATTACAAATAATAAACGTAGCTGAGGGAGGTACTTTAAAAAATATTGAGGATACTAAAATAGAGCATAAAATTGGTCAAGATGGATGGGTTAATTATCATGATATAGAAATTGTCAATAATACAAAATTGAAGGAATTGATAATGAAAAGCAATTATACAGTTTCATCAGTACATCATCAAGCGATAGATAAATTAGGTAAATCTCTAGTTGTTTCAGCAACTGCTTATGATGGAATTATTGAAGCTGTTGAATGTAGTGGGGATGATTTTATAATTGCATTTCAAGGCCATATAGAAAAATGCATAAACAATTATGTTGCATATGGCAATGTTATAAAAAAATTTATAGAGGAGGCAAAAAATGAATAAAAAAGAAATTTTAAAGTTGCCAATTTATAAGAATCAAATTGGTGAGTATTTAACAAAAAAAGATATAGTATCTAATTTTCCACATAATTTTGAAATAAAAGATGGTATTGAATATGAATATGCTACAACTTCCGGAACAACTACTGATAGAATGGAAATAATAAGAAAACCAAATTGGTGGAAAGAAGAATATAAAAGAACTTATTCAAATGAAAAAAAATTGGAAAAATATTTAGATGAGAAATTGCATAAAGTTATTTTTACAACTGCTCAATGTTCAAATTTAGTGTGTTTTGTAGAAAAGCCATCAATGGAGAAGAGAACTATTGGAAATACACTATATGTAAACAATACTTTTAATCCTTGGGAATGGACAAAAGAGAATATTCAAGAAATAATAAAAGAAATAAACTATTTTAAGCCCTATTATTTAGATGCTGATCCAGTTTATCTTGCAATATTTTTGTATTTGAAAGAAAAATATAAAATTAAGACTAAAGTTTTTACTCCAACAATAATTACATTAAGTTATGAATATGTTACAGGAAATCTTAGAAAATATATTTCAGACTATTTTAAAACTGATGTAAGAAATTTGTATGGAACTACTGAATTCGGATATGCTTTCCTTGAAAAAGAAAATGGAAAAATGCATATTTGTAAGGATTTGATTAATATAAAACTTTTACCAATTAATGATGATAGGAACAATAATATTTATTCAATAATAATAGACAGTTATAAAAATGAATATATGCCTCTTTTAAATTATAAAGTTGGAGACCTTGTTCAAGCCACGCCAAATGAATATAAGAATTTTGACAAAGACGGAATTGTAAGTAAGATGGCTGGAAGAGAAAAAGATTTAATTGACAATAGAATATCTTTTTCAATGCTAGATGATATTATTAATAGTGTTTCTAGTAAAATACTACTTTATCAATTTTACTTTATTGATAAAAATATTTGTAATTTTAAATATATAACATTGGATGACTCTGAAATTTCAGAAACAGAAAAGAAAAATATAACTAATAAACTTGAAGACATAGGATTAAATATTTTGATAACATTTAATAAAGTTGAAGAAATATCACCAGAGATGTCAGGAAAATTTTCAATTTTAAAAAGAGGTATATAATATATGAAACAAGATATAAGAAAAGATTTTCCAATGTTAGAAAGTAATATTATTTATTTTGATAATTCTTCAACTTCTTTGAAACCTTATAGTGTATTAGAAAGTATTACAGAATTTTATACAAAATATACTTCTAATGCGTATAGGGGTAGTTATATTAATTCTGAATACATTTCGCTAAAAATAGATGAAACAAGAGAACTTGTAGCAACAATGCTGAATTGTTCTCCTAGAGAAGTTATTTTTACTTCAAATTGTACTGATTCAATAAATCAACTAGTGAGAATGCTGGATATAAATAAAAAAACTAAAGTTATTTGTTCGTTGTTAGAACATCATTCAAACTATCTTCCTTGGTTAAACAATGCAAATATATTAATTGTTAATTTAAATGATGATGGTACAATAGACTTATTAGAATTAGAAAAGTTATTAAAAGAGAATAAAGTCAAATTAGTAAGTATTACAGCCTTATCAAATGTTACAGGAAATGTACAACCAATTAGAGAAATTTGCCAAATTGCTCATAAATACAAAACACTTGTAAATTTGGATTGCTGTCAATTTGCTCCACATTATAAAATAAATGTAAAAGATGTTGATTGTGATTTTTTGACTTTGTCAGCTCATAAAATGTGTGGACCAAGTGGACTAGGTGTAATATATGGTAAAAAAGATTTATTATTGAAATGCAAAAAGGCTAAATATGGTGGTGGAATGGTAGATAGGATTATTGATAATGAAGACATTAGATATAAAGAAATTCCATATTGTTTTGAAGCGGGCACACCTGCAATAGAAAATATCTTGGGCTTTGCAAGTGCAATAAGATATTACTTATCGTATGGTTATGATAATATTACAAAAAGAAATAAAGAACTAAATGATTATTTTTATAAAAAAATATTAGCAAGTAAAAATATTGAGTTGATTTTTCCAATTTCAAGAAAACATGCTCCAATTTTTACTTTCAAATTAAAAAACAAAGATTTAAATCTAAATTATGTTGCAAAAATTTTATCGGATTCTGCTAATATTTGCGTTTCTTCTGGTTACCAATGTTGTCAGCCATTATATAATAGTGTAAAAGAAAAAGGTGGAATAAGGATATCATTGCAATTTTATAATACTGAAGAAGAAATAGATTATTTTTTCAATATAATAGATAATTTAAAAATATAAGGAGGTTTGAAGATGGAATATAAATTATCAGTAGGATTTAATGGGAATTTAGAACTATTAGAAAAAATGTATGCGGATAAAGAGAATAAAATAGGGACACTTTATACAGGAGGTTATCTTAAAGAAATAACCAGTGGAAGGTATCAACACAGTAAAAGCGAACAAGAATTAGAAAGAATTGTTGAAGCTGTCCATAATAAGAATGCAAGATTAGCTGTAACATTGAATTCACCATGCAATGTTCCTCCTCTTTCAGAAAAACAATGGTGGAAAAATGTAAAAAATTATTTAAAACATTTGGAGACAATTGGAGTTGATACGGCAATTATCGCTCATCCCTTTATAATGGCTATTGCTAAAGAAAATACACACTTAAGTGTAGCTACATCAATAATTTGTGATGTTAATACTCCACGTGGTGCATTATATTATGAAGATATGGGGGCTGATGTGATAGTACCATCATCTTCAATTAATTATGATTTAGAACAATTAAAACAAATTAAGGCAAATTTAAAAAAAGCAAAATTAGCTTTATTAGTTAATGAAGCTTGTTTAGGAAATTGTCCTTGGAGAAGATTTCATCAAAATGCTTTATCACATGCTGATAGGAAAGATTATGATTTAGATTATGCAATGAGTTGTACAAGTTTGTATGAAAAAAATCCCTATATGATGTTAACAAATAATGTTGTGAGGCCAGAAGATTTAAACGAATATGAAGGAATTAGCGATATGTTTAAATTAGTTGGAAGGACAACTGACGAAGAAACATTATTAAAAATGATTCATGCTTATTCAACTGAATCATATCATGGAAATTTGGTAGAAATAGTAGATAAAGGGTTTAGTGAATTTATCAATTTACCAAACGACCAGTTAGATTCATTATTTTTACAAAAATCGAGTTGTATTAAAAATTGCCAAAATTGTTCCAAATGTAAAACTTTATACAGAAAAATAAACAGATAAATAATAGGAGGATAAATATATGGAAAGATTATTAAATTTGGAAGTAACCTCTTATTGTAATGCTAATTGTAGTATGTGTCCTAGAGATTGTGTGAAAGAATATGGATATATTTCTTTAGATACCGTTGACAAATTGATTGATAAAATTGGGGATTATTTACTATATGAAATATCAATTTCTGGAAGGGGTGAACCGACTTTTCACCCTCAATTAATAGAAATAATAAAAAAATTACAAACTTTAAAGACAAAAATATCTGTTGTAACAACAACTGATGGTATTAAGGATGCAACATATAAACAATTAATTGACGAATTAGATATTATGAGAATATCGGTAAGTTCTATAGATGAACAAATCTTTAAGAAGATTCATAGAGGACTAAATTATGATAAGATTTGGGCAAATATTACTAAATTAGTAAATTATAATCCTGAAAAATTACATATTCATTTAGTAGGTGGCGAAGAGACATATCCAACATTAGAAAAAACTATATCATTTTTTAAAACTAATGATGTTAATAACATTTATCTTTTACCATTGTGGAATAGAGGTGGAAATGTTGAAGAACAGGAAATTTTAGATTTGAGAAAGCGAATTGTTGAAAACTATAACATTTTTTATTCAGAAGATGAATACCTAGATGAAACAAAAGTTAGAAATTTAGCAAATCCGGATTATTGTCCTTTGGGAGACACAAGTATTTCAGTAAATTATAAAGGTGATATGATTGGCTGCTTTCAAGATTTTGAAAATTTGACTAAAATTTGTAGTGTTGATGATGATGTAGATTTTATAACAGAAAGGGTTAAAGTATTAAAGAAAATGCCAGTTTGTAGAAGTTGTAATTCTTACAATCAAGCACGAAAGTGATGGAGTGTTTATATGGAAATAAAACAATATTTTATTGAAAATTATATTGAAAAATTTAGCAAAAATGATTATATAGGTGTTGAAATTGAAATGCCGATAATCAATTTAAAATATCCTCATAAAGTGAATGAAAATGTCATTCAAAAGTTGTTTTTATATCTTATCAATAATGAAAGTTTTAGAATAGAAAATTGTGATAATGATAATAATATTATTTCAATAAAGAACCTAAAATGCAATGATACTATATCTTTAGAGTATTCTTTTAATACAATTGAATTATCTTTAGGAAAAGAATTGTCAATCGATAAATTAAAAGAGAAATTTGACTTTTATTATAATAGTATTAAACAATTTTTAAACGAATATGGATATGAACTATATTGTTGTGGCATAAACCCTAATTATCATTATATAGATAAAAAGTGTTTGAATCAGGATAGATACAAAACTATTGAAAGATTGTTAAATAGTAATCATAATAGCAAATTATACAATCAATTTTGTTCTTATTGTTGCAGCATACAAACACATATTAATTCTTCTAAGGAGAATATAGTAGGTTTGATAAATATGTTGTCGAAAGTTGAAAATAACAAATTAGATATGTTTTCAAATTCGTTTATGATAGAGACAAAATTAAAAAATAGTAGAAAATATTTATGGGAAAAAAGTAACTTTGGCCCATTAAATATAGGAACAAATCCTCATTATAATAACTTAGAAGAAATAATTGATGATTATTCTAAAAGAAATTTATTTTTTGTTGAAAGAAATAACAAGTACTTTCTTTTTGATGTAAAGCAACCACTTAATAAATATCTTGATAAGAAAAGAGTTAAGGCCACAGATGAATGTGGAAAAATTTGTTATATAGTACCATCATATTCTGATCTTGTTAATTTTAGATCTTATAGAAATGTTGAACTAACAAAATATGGTACTTTAGAAATTAGAAGTGATTGTACTCAATCAAAAGAAAATATATTTAAATTAATTGCATTTAATGTTGGAATATGTAGTAATTATCAAGATATATTAAAATATTTAAAGACGAATGAAAAAATTACAAATGAAAAGTTAATGGAATTTTGTATAAAAGGTTTAACAATGCGCAATTTTGGTGAAGAAAAATATTTGGAGGTAAAGTGATGAATAAGAAAAAAATTGGTATTTGGATGTATGAAAATGACAATGGAATAAACATAAAGAGAAAACTTGTATCTTCATTTGAAAATATTGGATATGAAGTTTATGCTGATTTTGATATGAGAGAATGTTATTTAAAAAATGGAAAAGTTTATGCAAAAGATGGATATTGTTTGTCTGATGTTGATATATTTTACCATATGAATGCTGATGAACAAAATCAGTATCAAAATGATATACTAAGATTGTTAGAATTATCAGGAGTTTACGTATTTAATGATTATCAATCATTTATATATTGTAAAGATAAAGTTATAAGTAATTTACTCTTAAGAAAAAATGGTGTTTTAGTACCGCCTTCGATGCTAATAAATAATAATTTAACAAAACCTGAATTGAAAAAGATAATAGATGAATTAGGTACAATAGTTATAAAACCGCGGACAAATCATGGAGGTAAAGGGATAATTAAAATCAATAATTTTGAATCCTTTTGTGATTTTTATGAAGCCACTAAACCATTTATAAACGATTATTATATAGAAAAATACATACCTTTTAACTCACATGATTATAGAGTGGAGATTTTTAATGGAAAGGTTATAGGTACATATGGCCGTGGAAAGTGTGGTACGTATAAAACAAATATATCCTCTGGTGGTTCAATGAAGGATATTGTAGTTCCAGAGGAGTTTAAAAAAATAGCGTTGAAGGCTGCTAAAATATTGAATATAACAACTACAATTGTAGATATGATTTTATCGGAAGAAGACGGGAAAATATATATTCTTGAAGTTAATCCTATAATGGGTATTTTCTTGGAAGAAGGTATGAAAGCAGGTACAAAAATGCCTATTCAAACGAAGATTCCTGAATCATTTAAAACAGATAAAATTAAATTGGAAAAAATAATTGAATATATAGATAATTATTTAAAAAATAATTAAAAAAATTATAATCAATTCATTTTAATAAAGTTAAAGGAAGGAATTCAAAGTGAAAAAAGATTTTATAGTTATTGCAGGACCGTGTGCCGTTGAGTCTAAAGAACAAATAATAAAAATCGCTAAATCTTTAAAAGAAATAGGTGTAGATGTTTTGAGAGGTGGTGCTTTTAAACCACGAACAAATCCAAATAGTTTTCAAGGATTACAAGATAAAGGTATTAAATATTTATTAGAAGCAAAAAAAATAACTGGTTTACCAGTGATAACAGAATTATTAACGATAGACCAAGTAAAAAAATATGGAAATAAAATTGATATTATTCAAATCGGAAGTAGAAATATGTATAATTATGAATTATTAAAAGAAGTAGGAAAATTAAACAAACCAGTTATGTTAAAACGCGGATTATCAGCAACGTACAATGAATGGCTACTTGCGTGTGAATATATTAGAAAAAATGGAAATCATAATATTATAGTTTGTGAAAGAGGTATACGTAGTTTTGATAATTCTACACGCAATGTTCTTGATTTGCAATCTATTCCATACATAAAAAAACACTCTGATTTTCCAATCATAATTGATCCTAGTCATTCTGCGGGCAATAATTATATGATTGAATCAATGTGCTGTGCTGCAACAGCTGCTGGATGTGATGGAATAATGGTAGAGGTACATAATAATCCTAGTGAAGCATTATGTGATAAAGAACAAGCACTAACAATTGAAGAATTTTCAAACATATTTCAAAAAATAATAAAAATAAAAGAACTTAGAAAAAATCTATAAAAAAATTACAAAAAATAGCTTATAAAGTTAATAAATAATAAAAAATAATATTGACTAAAAATAAATTTATGTTATAATAAACAAAAATTTGAGATTTTAGGGGGAAATAGGAAATGTTAGATAAAAAATTTAATCTTGAAAAAGAGAAGGAAATACAAAAATTATGGGAAGAAAAGGAAGCTTTTAAATTTAAGGGAGTGGATGAACGACCTGTATATTCGGTTGACACACCACCTCCAACAATAAGTGGAAATTTGCACGTTGGACATATATTTTCATTTACACAAGCTGAAATGATTGTGAGGTATCATAGATTAAAAGGTGAAAATATTTTTTATCCTTTTGGGTTTGATGATAATGGCTTACCTACTGAAAGACTAGTCGAAAGAGAAGAGGGAATCTACGCAAAGGATTTACCTAGAAGTGAATTTATTGAAAAATGTAATATAACAAAAGATAAATATATTAAAGAATTTCAAAATTTATTTAAACGCTTAGGTATAAGTGCTGATTGGGATTTGGGTTATGATACTATAAATGAGTTATCAAGGAAAGTTTCACAAAGATCATTTATAGATTTAGTAAAAAAAGGTAAAGCTTATAGAAAAGAAATGCCTGTTTTATGGTGTCCATGTTGTCAAACGTCAATTGCTCAGGCAGAGCTTGAAAATAAAGAATTAAAGAGTTATTTTAATTATATAAATTTTTCGGTTGATAATGAAAAATTGGAAATAGCTACAACAAGGCCAGAATTTTTAGGTGGTTGTGTAGCAATATTCGTTAATCCAAATGATGAAAGATATAAGAATTTTATTGGAAAAATCGCTACTGTTCCTTTATATAAAAATCAAGTTCCTATTATTGCAGATGAAAAGGTATCAATAGATAAAGGGACCGGTGTAGTTATGTGTTGTACATTTGGGGATCAAACTGATATGGAATGGCAAAAAGAATATAATCTTCCAATCAAAAAAATAATACAACCAGATGGTACGATTAATCCACTAGTTCCCATTGTTGGTGGTATGAAAACACTTGAAGCACGACTAAAAATGATTGAGGAATTACAAAAGCAAAATTTATTAGTAAGAAGTGTAAAAATTGAACATTCTGTAAGCACACATGAAAGATGTGGAAATGAAATAGAGATAATTAATTCACCTCAATGGTATATTGATATTTTAAATATAAAGGATGATTTGATTAAGGCTGCAGATAAAATTAATTGGCACCCAGAAAGTATGAAATCCAGATATTTAGATTGGGTTAATAATTTGAAATGGGATTGGTGTATTTCAAGGCAGAGATATTTTGGAGTACCTTTTCCAATATGGTATTGTAAGAATTGTGGAGAAATAGTTATGCCATCTGATAAGGAATTACCTATAAATCCTTTGGAATATAATCCAAAAGAAAGTTGTAAGTGTGGATGTAAAGAGTTTATTCCTGAAGCTGCTGTAATGGATACATGGGCAACTTCATCTGTATCACCATTTATTAATATGAAATTCGGTGAAAACGATGAAAGAAGATATTTATATCCTATGAGTATGAGAAGTCACGCGCACGAAATTATAAGAACATGGACTTTTTATTCAATAGTAAAAAGTTTATATCACACAGGTCAAGTGCCTTGGAATGATTTAATGATTTCAGGTTTCGTACTTGCTAAAAAAGGTGAGAAAATAAGTAAGTCTAAAAATAATGCTAAAATGTCTCCAAATGATCTGCTAGATATATATGGTGCTGATATGATAAGATATTGGACGGCTTCTAATAAATTAGGTACTGATACTTGGTTTGATACAAAAGATATAGAAAGTTCAAAAAGGTTCATTAACAAATTATGGAATTCTGCAAAGTTTGTAGATATTCATACTAAAGATTTAAATATAAGTGGAGATGTAAAATTTAATTCAATTGATAAATGGTTAATCTCAAAATGTCATGATACATTTGAAAAATATAAATTACAAATGGATAATTATGAAATGGGATTAGCAAGACAAGAAATTGATAAATTTTTCTGGAATGATTTTTGTGATAATTATTTAGAAATAGCAAAAGAGAGACTTTACAATACTGATAATATGTATGGTGATTCTCAAAAAGCCGCTCAGAAAACATTAGCCATTGTGTTTCTTGAAATATTAAAAATGTATTCTCCATTCGTGCCACATATTACGGAATATATTTATCAAGAATTATATAAAACTAAGTTTAATAATGAACTATTAGCTACAAGTAGATTTATAGATCTTCCTTGTGATAAAAATTACATAGATTTTGGTGAAAAAATAAAAAAAGTAATTAGTGATGTACGTAAATATAAAAGTGAATATAACTTATCAATTAAGGAACCTATAAAAAGCTTAAAAATATATATGCCTATGGAAAACATTAAATATTTAAAAAATTCAATTTTGGATATTCAAAGTTGTACTCGTGCTGAAAAAATCGAAGTTGAAATTAGTGACGAAACCAAAGTGTTGATTATGAATAAAATAATTGAAGAAGCTTCTTTACAAGATAATATGGTTGATAATACGACTGAAATAGAAAAAGAAAAAATAAGAAAACTTAATAAATAAAATTATTGATCTTTCATAGAAATATAAATTTCGATTGAAATTAAAAAAATAATTTGATATAATAATACCAGTTGCTGAGATCAAGAGGAGTAAATTATTTGTTTATTAAAGAGAGCAAGTGATGTGGTGTAAACTTGTATAAAAAATAATTGAAGGTAGCTTGTGAGCATATTTTTTGAATAATTGAGTAGAAAAATACGTATTACTGCGTTAAAGTATTAAGTTGCATATTAATTATTTAATATGAATTAAGGTGGTAACGTGGACAAATAGTTCATCCTTTGAAGGATGGACTATTTTTTAATTAAATAAGAAAGGAGAATTAATATGTTAGATAAAAAATATAATTCATTGGAAAAAGAAGAAAAATGGCTTAATTATTGGAAAGAAAATAAAATATATGATTTTAAAATTGATAATAGAGAGGTTTATTCTATAGATACTCCGCCACCAACAGTTAATGGTAAGATTCATATTGGTCACATTTTTTCGTATAGTCAAGCTGAGATGATAGCTAGGTATAAAAGGTTAAGGGGATATAATGTATTTTATCCATTTGGCTTTGATGATAACGGATTGCCTAGTGAAAGATTGGTAGAAAAAGAACAAGGAAAAAAAGCACATGAAATAGGAAGAGAAGAATTTTCTAAACTATGTTATGAAACTACTGATAAATATGAAGAAGAGTTTCAGGATTTGTTTTCAAGATTAGGTGTAAGTACCGACTGGAATATGTGTTATAAAACCGTTAGTCCTACTACAATAAAAATCAGTCAAAACTCATTTTTGGATTTAATTGAAAAGGGACATTGTTATCATAAAGAAAGCCCTGCATTATGGTGCAATGAGTGTTTAACCTCAATAGCACAAGCAGAACTCGAAACAAAGACAATTAAAACTACATTTAATTATGTTTATTTTGAAACTGTTGAAGATAAAGAAAAATTTGTGATAGCTACAACAAGACCAGAACTAATGCCTGCTATCGTTTGTGTGTTTGTAAATCCTAATGATGAAAAAAATAATCACTTAATAGGCAAAACAGCACACATTCCTGTTATTGATGTTGAAGTTCCAATAATGGCAGATGAAAAAGTAGCAATTGATAAAGGAACTGGAATAGTAATGTGCTGTACATTCGGTGATCAAACAGATATTGAATGGTGGAAAAAATATAACTTACCACTTAAATATATCTTTACTGATGATGGTAAAATTATCGATTCTGTACCAAATTATGGTGGGTTAAAAATAAAAGAAGCTAGAAAACAAATTATTGAAGATTTACAATCTAAAGGATATATAGTTAAAATAGAAGAATTGGAACACGAAGTTCAAACACACGAAAGATGCGGTAAAGAAGTAGAATATACAGTTATGAATCAATGGTTCATAGATATAATGAATCATAAAGAAGATTTCTTGAGAATTGGGAATGAAATTAATTGGTACCCTACTCATATGAAAAACAGATATGAAGAATGGGTAAATAATGTTGCCTGGGATTGGTGTATATCTAGACAAAGATATTTTGGAGTTCCATTCCCTGTATGGTACTGTAAAGAATGTGGTGAGCCTATATTTGCAACTAAAGATCAATTACCGGTAAATCCTTTAACTGATAAACCTAGTATTAATGAGTGCCCTCATTGTGGCTCTAAAGAATTTATGCCTGAAACAGATGTTATGGATACTTGGGCAACATCATCAGTCACACCTCTTATAAATATGAAGTATGGAGAATATGATAATTATGAATCTATTTTGAAGCCAATGAGTTTGCGTAGTAATGCTTCTGAAATTATAAGAACTTGGGATTTTTATACTATTGTAAAAAGTTATTATCACTTTGGTATTAGGCCTTGGAATAATGTTATGATTTCTGGATTTGTAATGGCAAATAAAGGTGAAAAAATAAGTAAAAGTAAAGGTAATTCAAAAGTAGAGCCTATAGATTTAATAAAGAATTATTCGGCTGACGTTGTAAGATACTGGGCAGCATCAGGAAGACTAGGAACAGATATTACTTTTAGTGAAGAAACTTTACTTCGTGGTAAAAAATTAATAAATAAAATCTGGAATGTTTCTAAATTTATTGAGATGCATTTAGAAGACTATCAAGATAAAGAATTTGAAGAATTTGAATATATTGATAAATGGATATTAGGAAACTTTATAAAAATGGAAAAAGAATACCTAAAATATTTAGATAATTATGAAATTGGATTGGGATTAAATATTTTAGAAAAATTCTTTTGGAATTTCTGTGATAATTATATTGAAATTGTTAAACATAGATTATATAGACCTGAGGAATTCGGGCAAAAGGCAAGATATTCTGGGCAGAAAACTATTTACATTTTATTATATAAATTATTACAAGATTTCAGTATATTTTTCCCATACATAACTGAAGAAATATATTCTGAGATTTACCACGATAAAAAATCAATCCATATTACAGAAATTAAGAATTTAGAGTATTGTTTTGAGAACGAATTGAAAAATGGAGATTTAATTAACGAAATAATAAGCGCAGTAAGAGGAGAAAAATCAAATCAAAATGTTTCGTTAAAAACAAGTGTTAAAGAATTAGACCTTAGCTGTTCAGAAGAACTAAAAAAAGCTATTCTATGTTCAATTAAAGACTTTAAAGCAACTTTATTTATACAAGACTTAATGATTACAGATATAGAAAAAGATTATAAAATAAATAAAATTGAATTAGAAATGAATTCAGATAATTAATGAAAATCGTTTTTTGAAATTGATGTTGAAAACAAAAATAATTCTGCTTGCAAACTTATTGTATTTCATAGTGAATTGTGCTAGAATATAAACATAATTAAATTGTTGATGTGGAAAAGTATTATAAGTATTTTTTACAGAGAGTTTATAGAAAATCTTGAAAACAATACAATTTCTATTAAACAAGCAAAAGAAATATTTACGAAAGTTCTATATGAAAAGAAAGAACCAAATAATTATATTTCTAAAGATAATGCTCAGATATCTGATAAAGATGCATTAGTTGAAATAATAGATACTATATTAGAAAATAACCCTAAACAAATAGAAGATTATAAAAATGGAAGAACTAATTTATTTGACTATTTTGTAGGGCAAGTTATGAAAGAAACTAGGGGTAAAGCAAACCCTGTAATAGAGCCGGTTTTACCTAATGCTTCAACTAAGATAAAAAGAATGTTAAATTTAAATCCATACAAATGGGAAGAAGAAATGATTTCAGGAGATTATAAACTCACTGATGTTGAAATACTTTATAATCGTTTAGAAGAAAAAAACTGAACTAGTTAGCGATAACAGTAAAAAAAGATAAAATAATAGTTTATAATAAAGTGTGAAATTAGAATAAAAAATGTTGACTTGCCCGGCTTATTAGTCTATACTTAAACCATGGGGTGTGTCTGTTTAGTTCAGTCTGTAGAGTACATGGCTGTTAACCATTAGGTCGCAGGTTCGAGTCCTGCAATAGGCGCCAATATATTAAAATGTTGATAAAGAGAAGTAAAATTATATTTTATTTAAGAGAGCTAACGGATGGTGAGAGTTAGTAATAAAAATAATTTGAATAACACTTTGGAGTGCTTTTCTGAAATTATAAAGTAGGGAAAGCCGTATAGATGCGTTAAATCTTAAAGTGATCTATTTACAATAGATAAATTAGGTGGCACCGCGGAAGCAGTATTTCGTCCTTTTTTGGATAAATACTGCTTTTAATTTATAAGAAAGGATGGTAAATATGAATTACACATATTTAAAAGATTTATTTGAAAACGAGGAAAAATTAATAGGAAAAGAAATTACACTAAAAGGATGGATTAGAAATCATAGACCTCAAAAAGAATTTGGGTTTATAGATTTTTCTGATGGTACAAGTTTTAGACATCTACAAGTGGTGTATACAAGTGAAATAGAAAATTTTGAAGAACTCTCTAAATTACATAATGGTTCAAGTATTAAAGTGGTGGGAGAATATATTAAGTCAGAAGGATCAGGCCAAGAGTATGAATTGAAAGCAAAAATGATAGAACTAATAGAAGATTGTCCAGAAGATTATCCACTTCAGCCAAAAAAACATAGCATGGAATTTCTAAGAAGCATTGCATATTTAAGACCTAGAGCTAATACTTTCCAAGCTGTATTCAGAGTAAGAAGTGTTGCTGCTTATGCAATACATAAGTATTTTAATGAAAATAATTATATATATGTTCATACACCTCTTTTAACAACAGCGGATTGTGAAGGTTCTGATCAAATGTTCAAAGTAACTACTTTAGATTTTGATAATTTGCCAAAAAAAGATGGAAAAGTTGATTTTAGTAAAGATTTATTCAATAAAAAAACTTTTATTACTGGATCAGGCCAACTTCATGGAGAAACTTTTGCTCTTGCATTTAGCAAAATCTATACCTTTGGGCCAACATTTAGAACAGAAAACTCAAATACGAAAACGCACGCTAATGAATTTTGGATGATAGAACCTGAAATAGCCTTTGCAGACATTAATGACTTGATGGATATTGAAGAAGATTTCTTGAAATATATTGTTAAACATGTATTAGAGGAGTGCCCAAATGAAATTGATTTCTTCGATAAATTTGTAGAAAAAGGATTAAAAGAAAAACTTGAAAAAGTAGTAAATAGCAATTTTGTTAGAATAGATCATAAAGACGTAATAGATCTTTTAATTAGCAGTGGTGAGAAGTTTGAGTTTGCTCCATCATATGATGATGATATTGCAAAAGAACATGAAAAATGGCTTACAAAACACTTTAATGGACCAGTATTTGTTAAAAACTGGCCAAAAGATATAAAAGCTTATTATATGAAACTTAATGAAGATGGTAAAACTGTTGCAGCAGTTGATTTAGAAGTGCCAGGTTCTGGTGAACTTATGGGTGGCTCACAAAGAGAAGAAAAACTAGACATTTTATTAGCGCGTATGGAAGAACTTGGAATAGATAAAGAACCAATCGACTGGTATTTAAATTTAAGACGTTATGGAGGATGCATTCATTCAGGATTTGGAATGGGATTTGAAAGACTTATTATGTATCTAACAGGCGTAGAAAACATTAGAGATGTAATAGCATTTCCTAGAACTCCAAACAATTGTCTATATTAACAATAACCATAGCAATTTTATTGCTATGGTTTATTTAATAGTTTATTTTATAACAAAATCTTTTAATTTATTCTTATTTGCTGTATAATATAAACATTAAAAAGCAAAAATAGGAGTTGAGAAAATGTATAATTTTAAAGAAGTAGAAGAAAAATGGGAAAAAAGATGGGAAGAGGAGAAAAGTTTTAAGGCGATAGATTTTCATCCAAGCAAGCCAAAATATTATGTGTTATATGAGTTTTATAATATAAGTGGTAACTTACACATGGGACACTTAAAAGGATCGGTGCCAGCAGATGCTTTAGCAAGAATGAAAAGATTACAAGGATATAATGTTTTATTTCCAATAGGCGGAGACTCATTTGGTTTGCCAGCAGAAAATGCAGCAATGAAAACGGGAATAGATCCAAAAGTATTTGTAGAGAATGGAATGAAAAACGTACTTGAACAGTCTAAAAGAATAGGACTTTCTTTTGACTATGACCGAGCATTTGCGACAAGTGATGAAGAATACTACAAATGGACACAATGGATATTCTTGCAATTTTATAAAGAAGGAAAAGCATATAAGAAAAAAGGAGTAGTAAACTTTTGCCCAAATTGTAAAACAGTATTATCTAACGAAGATTCGCAAGGTGGACTATGTGACAGATGTCATGGAAAAGTACTGCAAGCAGAAAGATGGGTATGGTTTTTGAAGATGAAAGAGTATTCAGAAAAACTACTTGGAAATGTAGATAGAATAACTATGAATGAAAACTTAAAAGAATTACAAAGAAACTGGATAGGTAAAAGTGAAGGAATGAAAATTTCTTTTGATATAGTAGATGAAAATAATAATAAATTAACAAATGCTGAAATATTCACAACATGTCCAGAAACAATATATGGAATAACATTTATGGTAATGGCACCAGAACATGAACTAATTTCTAAACTACAAGATAAAATAAATAATTATGAAGAAGTAAAAAAATATCAAGAAGCAACAAAGTACAGAAGTGAATTAGACAGAATGTCAAATCAAAAAGACAAAACAGGATGCAAACTAGAAGGATTATACGGAGTAAATCCAGTAAATGGAAATAAAGTACCAATATACATAGCAGATTTTGTTTTAGCAGGATATGGAACAGGAATGGTAATGGCAGTGCCAGCACATGACCAAAGAGACTATGAATTTGCAAAAGAATATAATATACCTATGATACAAGTAATAGAAGGAAATGTAGAAGAACAAGCAGTAGAAAAAGGAGAATATTTAGGTAAAAATTCAAAATTAATGAATTCTGAAGAATTTAGTGGAATGCCAGTAAAAGAAGCAAAAGAAAAAATAAAAGAAAAAATAATTTCTACTGGGAAAGGTATTAAAGAAATAAACTATAAAATGCAAGACTGGTCATTTAATAGACAAAGATACTGGGGAGAACCATTCCCAATAGTATTCTGTCCTGAATGTGGAACAGTACCAGTACCAGAAGAAGAATTACCAGTAAGATTACCAAAGACCAAAGACTATATGCCAAGAGAAGATGGTTCATCACCATTATCAAAAATAGAAGAGTGGGTGAATTGTAAATGTCCAAAATGTGGAGGGCCAGCAAAAAGAGAAACAGATACAATGCCAAACTGGGCAGGAAGCAGTTGGTATTGGCTAAGATATTGTGATCCACATAATAGTGAAAAACTAGCTGATTTAGAGAAACTAAAATACTGGGGAAGTGTGGATGTATATACAGGAGGAACAGAACATATAACAAGACATGTATTATATGCATTTTTCTGGCAAAATTTCTTGTATGAAATAGGAGCAGTGCCAACAAGAGATCCATTCATAAAGAAAATGGGAAGTGGATTAATTCTGGATGATACAGGGAAGAAAATGAGTAAAAGCTCGGCAAATGGAGTATCACCAATGGAAGTTATAGACAAATACGGAAGCGATGTAGCAAGACTTCACGTGCACTTCTTAGGAGGATATGAAGATAATATTGCATGGACTTATGACGGAATAAATGGTATAGTTAATTTTATCAACAAAGTATGGGATTTACAAAATATGATCAAAGATAGTCAAGAATTATCAATAGAACAAGAATATGACATAAATTTTCTTACTAAAAAAGTGACTGAAGATCTAGAAGAATTAAAACTAAACACTTCTATAGCAGCATTTATGGGATACTTAAAGAAGATAAAAGATAGAGGCTATATAACAAAAGAAGAATTAAAAACATTTTTAATACTTTTAAATCCATTAGCTCCACATATAACAAGTGAAATGTATGAAAAAGTATTTGGCAAAGACATTTTAAACGAAACTTGGCCAACTTATGAAGAAACTAAACTAAATAAAGACTCATTTACAATGGTTGTTCAAGTAAATGGAAAAATAAGAGGAAAAATAACTGCTTCATCGAATACAACTAACGAAGAAATGCTCGAACTAGCAAAAACTATTGATAATGTTAAATTATTTATTAGTAATAAAGAAGTTGTAAAGGTAATAACTGTACCAAAAAAATTGGTAAACATTGTTGTAAAATAGCAGAAACTAGTAAACTAATAATATATAATAAAAGCAACAAAAAACTAAAGATTTGCATAACAAATGAAAGTGTGCTATAATAAGTACACTTTTTATTAAGGGGGAAAACTAATGAAAGATATAGTAAGAGATGATAAAAGGCAAAAATTAAATAGAGAAATAACTGGAATAATACATAAGGATAGAATTTGGGAACAATGGTATGATCAAAAAATATTTGACTACACTCTACCAAAAATGTCTCAAAAAGATTATTTATTTAAATGTATCGGAGACGACTTAAATCGTGTTATTATAAACAATCGTGGTATGAAAACATTTACTGTAGAAGAATTTTATAACATTGTATTAAAGTATGAAAAAGCATTTAGTAAAATGAATTTAAACAAAGGTGACGTAATTTGTACAATTGGATTAACTACTCCAGAAATGTATGCAATAAAATATTCTGCAACATCACTAGGACTTATTACTTGTAACTTAAATGTACTAGATATGGGTATAACTGATAATGGGTTAAATAGATTATATAATCAGTTAGCAAATGTTAACCCAAAAATGATTTTTACGCTAGATATTTTAGAAGATAAAATATACAAAGTAATAAATGACGAGAAATTTAACAGTGCTATAAAAGTGTCGATGCCACTAACAACATCCACTCCAAAATATAATCCTGAGAGATTAGTATTTAACTTAAAAATGCTAAAAGACTATCTTTCTGGTAAAAAAATAAATTACAAAATGAAACTAGAAGATTTTATATCTCTTGGAAATGACGTGAAACTAGAAGATTTAAACGAAATATATGAAGAAAAACTTCCTTGTAACATATCATTTACAAGTGGAACAACTGGAATAAATAAAGCGGTACTGTTATCTCACGATGCCAATAACGCACTTGCTTTTCAACAACAAGTTGGTAATTTTGGCTTTAAAAGAGGCACAAAACATTTAGCATTAGTGCCACCTTTCTTAGCATTCTGGGATGCTGACATAGTGCACGCCGCCTTAGTTCAAGGTGCTGAAAACATAATAGAACTATTCTTAGACTACAAAAAAATTCCGGGTTACTTTAAAAAATATGACATTAATCTAGGTATCTGGAGTCAATACTTATGGAGTTCGCTTGAAACACTGAGCAAAAAAGACTTAAAGAGAGTAAAAGAAAACTTATCACTTGCAATTGTAGGCGGTGAAAGATGTGAAATAAATGCAGCTGAAAAATTTTATAACAAAACTGGTGTATTACAAACAACAGGATATGGTGCATCAGAAGTAAATACAACATTTAGTTTTGCACACCCATATTGTAATAAAATAGGAACAGCTGGTATACCAATGCCATACAACAATGTAAAAATAACTGACTCATCATTGAAAGACGTAACATATGGAGTAAATGGGAAACTGTTTATTACGGGGCCTACACTAATGAATGGTTACTACAAAAGAGATGACTTAACTAACAAAGCACTTTATACTGATGAATTTGGAACAAAATGGTACTATACAGGTGACTATGCAGTAATGGATTCCGATGGTTGTTTAACTATATTAGATAGATACAGTGACCCAATAACTATAAAAACGAATGGCAGTACTGAACAAATAAACAAGTTAGATATAGTAGAAAAAATAAAGAAAAACAGAAACATTAAAAATTGTAAAATGACATTTAATAATGAAAAACTAGTACTTCATATATCGCTAGACGATTTTTATAACATAACAAAAGAAGAAAAAATAGAAAGCATACTAAACACAATTAAAGAAAACTTGAGGCCTAAGTATTATCCAAACGTAATTAATGTACTTGAAGATTTACCACGTACTGGGGTTGGAAAAGTAGACTATAAAGTGCTAGAAAAACTAGGCGAGGAATTAACAGTTAATTTAGATGAAAATACTAAACTAATTATAATAAAAGAAGATCAAAAATCAAAAAAAATCAAAAGGAAGTAGTTTATATTTCCTTTTTATTATGCTATAATTGTCTCATAGAAGGGTAAGTGGTATGTGTGCAAAATGGTATATTTTTTTCCATTATAAGTTTACTATATTCAGTAATGACTATGATAATATTCTTTAAAAAAGAAAAAAACAAAACATCAGAAAACAAAATATATAGTATGCTCTTAATAACAAATCTAATAGGGCTATTAATAGAAATATTTCCAACAACTTTAGCAATAAGGGGAATAATAAATGTAAGTGAAGGAGTTTTAAAATTATTCTTAAGGCTAATATTAATATATATTTGTAGTTGGACTTTATTATTTACTTATTATGTAATAATAGTTTCAATTAAAAAAGAAAACGTAAAAAAGCTACTAAAAAGTATAGGTATAGTAGTTGGTTTAATATCGGATGTATTATTCCTAATGTTACCAATAAAATACTACATAAATAGTGGTGCAGCTTATTCATACGGAACTGCAGTAGATGTGCTATATGCTATAAGCGGATCACTAGTCTTATTCTGCGTAATATTACTAATCATTAACTTTAAAAGAATAAAAGAAAAATCATACTATCCTTTACTAATATTCTTATTCCTAGGCATAATTGTAATAGGCGTGCAATATAAATACCCAGAACTAACTCTAATGTTATCTCTTCACACATTCGTAACGTGTTTAATGTACCACACTATAGAAAACCCAGACATGAAACTAATAAACGAACTAGAACTAGCCAAAAACTCAGCAGAAAAGGCAAATCGCGCTAAGACAGAGTTCTTAAGTAGCATGTCGCATGAAATAAGAACTCCACTAAACGCAATTGTCGGCCTTTCTGAAATAATAAATAAAACTGATGACATAAAAGAAATACACGAGGACTCAAAAGACGTAGTAAATGCAAGTTATACACTTTTAGAAATTGTAAATAGTATTTTAGACATAAGCAAAATAGAAGCGGGAAAAATGGAAGTTGTAAAAGTAAATTATAACCCTAAAGAAGAAATAGAAAAACTTGCAAAATTATTAGAAACAAGAATAGGTTCAAAAGAACTAAAGCTCTGTACAAATATAGATAAAAATCTACCAAATGTTTTATATGGTGACTTAAACAAAGTGAAACAAATAATTTCAAACTTGCTTTCTAATGCTATCAAATATACGGAAGAAGGAAAAGTTGAATTAGAAGTAAAATCTAGTAATAAAGAAGGAATTTGTAATCTTACTATTTTAGTAAAAGATACCGGAAGAGGAATAAAAGAAGAACAACTAAATCATTTATTTAATAAATTTGACAGATTAGAAGAAGACAAGAACACTACAATAGAAGGAACTGGACTAGGACTAGCAATAACTAAAAGTCTAGTAGAAATATTAGGTGGGACTATTAATGTAGAAAGCACTTACGGTATAGGAAGTGTATTTACAGTAGAACTAAAAGAAGAAATATCTAAAGAAAAATTAGAAGAAACAGAAAATAAAGAAATAACAAGATATAATAATGTTTCTGCTCTAGTGGTAGATGACTCCAAATTAAATCTAAAAGTTGCAGAAAAAATATTAAGTGAATATGGTTTAAATATAACTTCAGTTTTAAGTGGCGAAGAATGTATAGAAATGATTAAAAGCGGTATAACATATGACTTAATATTTATGGACATAATGATGCCAAATAAAAATGGTGTAGAAACACTCAAAGAACTAAAAGAAATAAAAAATTTCAAAGTACCAGTAGTTGCCTTAACAGCTGATGCAATGGAAGGCCAAAAGGAACAATATCTAAAAGAAGGGTTCATTAGTTACCTATCTAAACCAATTGAAAGGACGGAATTAGAAACTTTCTTAAAAAAAGAATTAAAAGGAAAAGAAAGTAGTGAACTAGTAAAAAAACCTAAAGAAGTAAAAATAGAAACTAGTAAAGAAAACATTCTAGTAAATGCAGGAGTTGACTTAAAAGAAGCTAAACGTTTCTTTCCTAACTTAAATGAACTCATATTCCAAATTCAGTCATACCTAACTGATAGCATAAAAGTAAAAAAAGAGTTAGAAGAATACTTTAACAAAAAAGATGCATACAACTATGAAGTATTAGTTCATAGACTAAAAAGTGAAAGTAGAAACTTTGGTTTAATGAAACTAGGTGACATGTTTGAAGAACATCAAAATAAAGCTAAAGAAGGAAACTGGGACTATATTAATAAGGAATACAATAATCTAATGAATGAATACGATAAAGCAGTAAGTATCCTACGTGAACTATAAATCACGTTTATAAAAGTGTTGCTAAAAATGTCAAATATTAGAAATTTCAAACTGTAAACAGAAAGAAACAAAAACCTTTCTGTTTATTTATTTTATATAGAAAAAAATGCATGTCAACTTTACACAAAATTTCTTTCAAAAAGGGGTTGATTTTTACACAAAAGTATCATATAATTATATGCGTATGACTGCGTAGAAGCGCGAGGTTGCTGATACACCCGGTTAAGTTGTTGAAACTTAATTCAATATCAGGTAATTCGTGCCGAGCTAGTCTATTTGAAATAGGCGAAGGAGGGTAATTATGGCTAAAGAGAAAGTTCGTATCAGATTAAAAGCGTATGATCACAGAGTTCTTGATAAAGCAGCAGGAAAAATTGTAGATACTGTAAAACGTACAGGTGGTATAGTTTCTGGACCAGTTCCATTACCAACTGAAATAGAAAAAATCACAATCTTAAGAGCTGTTCATAAGTACAAAGATTCACGTGAACAATTTGAAATGAGAACACACAAAAGACTAATTGATATTGATAGTCCTAGTAAAGAAACAGTGGATGCATTATCTCACTTAGACTTACCTAGTGGAGTAGATATCGAAATTAAATTATAAGATTTAGTAGGGAGGAAAAATAATGAAAGGAATCTTAGGACGTAAA